>OKWY01000088.1_pt1 | contig 38483 bp, 36 predicted proteins | sample 1607041 | NCBI WGS metagenome assembly OKWY01 (sample SAMN07501038, study PRJEB24779) | human gut metagenome | isolation source: stool | host: human infant | place: USA: Pittsburgh, PA | reverse complement strand
GCAATAGCAGATTCTGATACCTTACCACCGATAGGAGATACAGTCAAAAAAGCAATCTTCAAAGGTCTGACTGGTTGGTCTAAAGAATCTTTGCTGAGCTTTGGCAAGATAAATGGACTTTCCATCTGACACGTCTGCATATGATAAAGCAAGCGTTTTGTATCTCGAACAGACTTAGTCAAAGCAAACTGGACAGAGGCTCCCTGCCATCCACGAAACGAACCAGGACCGACTGGAATTCGTCCTCTGGTAGGCTTGAGACCGATTAGGCCGTTAAAGGAAGCTGGAATTCGAATAGAGCCCCCACCGTCACTAGCTGGGGCCAAAGGAGAAATGCCAGAGCTCACAAGAGCAGCCGCACCGCCACTTGAGCCACCAGCATTACGCCTCGCATCATCAGGTAGATTGACAGGACCGTGAACCTGAGCATCACTAATATTTTTGAAGCCAAACTCAGGAGTGCTAGAACGTCCTATAATAATAAAGCCCAATTCCTCAAGTTTCTTAACATAATTATCCGTTTCCTTAGCCCGATAACTTGTAAATAGGCGAGAACCCGCTGTTGACGGCTCACCAGCTTGCTCCTGCCCCAAATCCTTTAGGAAAATTGGGACACCAGCAAAAGGTTTATCTGAAAAGTCTCTAGTTTCTGCTTCTTCTAAAGCTTTCTCGTAACGTTGACTGACGATAGCATTGATTTTAGTATTCGTCCTCTCCGCTTCACTTATAGTATCCTTTACTAGTTCTCGGGGACTGACCGTCTTATTTCGCACGGCCTCAGCCATTGCCGTTGCATCTGACCACTCATTTACTGACATCTTATATTCTCCCTGCTTCTATTATTTCCTAAATTATACTAAAAAAAGCGAAACGCCTGAAACGTTCCGCCTTCAATCATGATATTTAGTCTTGCCAAGTTTCTTGGTTTTCTTTAAATTTTTTCAAGAGTTGAAGTCCGTCTGCTGTGATGTAGCCTTGCACTTTAGCCACTTTGATTAACTCAGTGTAATTTGAAAGAGTAACCAATTTCACACCAGCATCAGCAAAGTTTTTCTCAGCTTTTGGCAATTCGTAAGTGAAGATAGCCACAACTCCGATAACATCAGCCCCTTCACGCTCTGCAGCTGCTACAGCATCAAGTACTGATCCACCAGTTGAAATCAAATCTTCAACAACAACCATTTTTTCGCCTTTAACCACACGACCTTCGATTTGGTTACCAGCACCGTGATCTTTTGGTTTGCTACGGATATAGGCAAATGGAAGGTTCATCTTGTCAGCGATGATAGCACCGTGAGGAATACCCGCAGTTGCAGTACCAGCAATCACTTCTACTTCAGGAAATTCTTCCTTAATTTTTTCCACAAAACCATTTTCGATAAGTGTACGAGTTTCTGGGTAAGACAAAGTAATACGGTTGTCTGTGTAGATTGGTGATTTGATTCCTGATGCCCATGTAAATGGTTCTTCAGGTTTAAGGTAAACAGCCTTGATATCAAGCAAGTCAGATGCGATTTGTGATGCTAATGTCATAATTATTATCCTCCGTAAAGCGTTTTCTACTCTTTCTCTTTATTATAACCTAATTCAATCTATTTTCCTATGAAATAAGGTCTTTTTGAAAATTTATTGACCGTTCCATTGAGCCTTGATGTCGTGATAAGCTGCTACTGGATCATCAGCTTGTGTAATTGGACGACCAACAACAATGTAATCTGAACCAATTTGACGCGCATCGGCAGGTGTCATGACACGTTTTTGGTCACCAACCGCTGCTCCTGCTGGACGAATACCAGGTGTCAAACAAACGAAATCTTCATTTGTTGCGTCTTTGATTTTTGCGACTTCGTGTGCTGAGCAAACAACACCATCAAGACCTGCTTCAGCAGTCTTCTTAGCATAATGAACCACTGATTCTTGAAGTGTCGTTTGGATATTTTGGAAATCACGCATCTGCTCTTCAGAGGTAGAGGTCAACTGAGTTACAGCAATCAAGATTGGACCTTCACCCAAGCCTTCACGCGCAGCCTTCATCATTTCCACACCACCAGCCGCATGCACATTTGTCATATCAACACCAAGGTTAGACAAAACACGCATTGCAGATTTGACAGTATTTGGAATATCGTGAAGCTTAAGGTCAAGGAAAACACTATGGCCAAGATCTTTAACATAGCGAACAATCTCTGGACCAGCCGCATAGTAAAGTTCCATACCAATCTTCACATAGAGCTTTTCATCAGCAGGAAACTTAGCAAGGAATGCCTTCACATCCTCAAAAGTCGGGAAATCAAGGGCAATAACAGGACGATTTTCTCTCATTTCTTATATCCTTTCACACAAAAAACCTCCGCCAGTCAGCGAAGGTTGCACGAAAACAGGGCAGACCCTACCCTTTAGTGATGCCGTAGCATCTCAGTACACCTTTCTCGCCTCTCTGGACTCGATTAAAGGTTCAGTTCAATTTGTTCCATTATAGCGCTTTTATATGGGAATGTCAAAGGGGGATGAAAGTAATTATACCTTTGTTAAATTCCTTAAAGAAGCTATTCTTATTCATTTCCCCAACAAGTCTGTTCGAACTTCTTTGCGTAAGTCTTCGAGTGTTGTGATACCGCACTTGTCCATAACTTCAGGGAGGCGGTCGATGATTTTAGGGCAGGCATATGGATCTGCGAAGTTGGCTGTTCCGACACCGATGGCTGAGGCACCAGCGATGAACATTTCGATGGCCGCTTCGGCACTGTCGACGCCACCCATACCGATAATTGGGAGGTCTGATGCTAGAGCAACTTGACGGATGAGTTTAAGGGCTACTGGGAAGACAGCTGGCCCTGACATACCACCTTGACCATTGGCAATGATAGGTTTGCGAGTAGCCAAGTCATAGCGTGTACCAACCAAGGTATTAATCATGGTAAAGCCTGTCGCACCGGCATCTTCGACTGCCTTGGCGACACTTGTGATATCAGTCACGCTCGGTGTCAGTTTGACATAGACGGGCACATCAGAGTGAGAGACACTGGCTTTTACTGCCGCGTAGGCAAGCTCTGGGACTTGTCCGATGAGGAGGCCGTTATTGCCATGGTCCACGTTTGGACAGGAGATATTTAGCTCGATTGCCTTGACGTTACTGGCTTTGGAAATCTTATGAGAGACTTCCGCATATTCTTCGTTTGAAAATCCAGCCACATTGGCAATGATTGGAAGCTCAGGATAATGCTCCTGCAACCAAGGGAGTTTTTCAGACAAGACAGCATCAACACCAGGATTTTGCAAGCCAATAGCATTAAGCATGCCTGATGGTGTTTCGGCTACACGGGGTGTTGGATTACCAAAACGAGGGTTGGCAGTCGTTGCCTTAATCATGATAGAACCTAGTTTGTCCAAATTATAATACTTGGTATACTCTTGCCCAAAACCAAAGCAACCTGAGGCTGGAATAATAGGATTTTTCAAGTCAAGCCCTGGAAGGCTGATAGCTAATCGATTTTCTGATTTAGTCTCTGACATAGTAACCTCCTAGACGATGACTTTTCCGGTAGGGAAGACTGGTCCTTCCTCGCAAACACGAAGATTTTTGGCGTCAGATTCTCCTTTAACGTGAACCACACAGGCATAACAAGCACCCATACCACAAGCCATGCGAGCTTCCATAGAAACATAGGCATGAGGATGATTTTCAAACTTGCTATCGACATATTTAAGCATGCCTGGAGCTCCGCAACTGTAGACGGCATCTGGAGTCCAGGAGAAACCATCAATAACCGTTGAAACGTAACCCTTGATACCGTATGAACCGTCATCGGTCGTCACATAAACATCACCACAAGCTCTGAGCTTGTCCTCCAAGATGACGGCATCCTTATTGGCAAAACCAATGACTGATACAACTTCCACTCCCTTAGCCTTCAACTGCTTAGCCGTCTCAACCAAAGGTGGCACACCAATACCTCCACCAACTAGGAGGGCTTTCTGCCCAGCCTCAATAACGGAAATATCAAAACCATTTCCCTGAGGGCCCATGGTATCAATGGTTTGACCAGCTACCATCTTAGACAGAATGGCTGTCCCCTCACGCTCCACACGATAGACAATGGTTGCCTCTTTCTTGTCGTAGTCAATCTCTGAAATGGAAATCGGACGACGAAGGAGCTTGCTTGGATCTGGTACCTTGAGATGAACGAACTGTCCAACCTGCATATCCGCAACCATCTCTCCCTTAAGCACCATCTCGAAAATACGAGGTGCAATCTCACGCTGACTCACAATGGTTAAATCTTCAACTAAAATCATGACAACCCTTTCTAAACTGCAAAATGTCATCAAAAAAACCTCGCCACATGGCAAGGTCGCACAAAAAATTACAGGAGAACCCTGTTTTTTCACCTGTCCGACCTTTCAAGCCTCTCTGGACTCATTTAAAGGTTATTTTGTGATTATTATAACCGTTTTCAAGACGGATGTCAAAGGAGAAAAGAAAAAACCAAAGCTTATAAACTTAAGCTAAGGTCTCTCCAGCCTATAACTAGGCCCTCTGTTTGATACTTTCTCTATCATCTCATAGGGGAACATAAATTATCAACAATTCCTAACAAGAGGTGCTAGAGTTCTTGAACAAGAGCCCTAAAAAACATTATATAAACAATCTGTCGTAAACCATAGTATGAGCCAACTGCTGACCATCGCCACCCAACAGATCGACCAAGGCATAGGCAAAGGCTAATGCTGTTCCAGCACCACGACTTGTGACAATATTACCATCAACAACTACCAAGTCAGTTTGATGCTCGCCAGATGAAATTTGTTCCTCTACGCCAGGGAAACATGTGAATTTACGCCCTTCAAGAAGACCAGCACGTTCGAGAACAATTGGTGCAGCACAAATGGCAGCAACGTATTTTCCAGTTTTTGCAACCTCTTGAAGAGAGGCAATCAAAGTTTCGTTGTCGCGTAGATTAGTTGATCCAGGCATACCTCCAGGAAGGACCACCAAGTCATACTCATCAAAATTGCCATCAAATACGCCATCCATAGCGACTTGGATTCCATGTGAGCCAGTCACTGACGCATTTTCGAGTCCAAGCATGTTACAGTCAAATCCTGCTCGGCGGAAGACATCCACTGGGCTCAAGGCTTCGATTTCTTCAAATCCGTCCGCAAATACTACTGCTACTTTTGTCATGATATACCTCCAATTTAGTTATCACTAGCTTATATTTCACCTTAAATTATAGCAGTTTTAAAAGCAGGAAACAAACTATAAAAACGGACTTTCAGCATGAAAAAAGACAGCACAAGGACTGTCTTTGTCATTTTATCTAAACAAACTTGCTAGGATCCACAAGAGATAAATATGGGCTGGGTAGAAAATATAGAAGAAATTCTTGTTACCAATACCACGCTCACCATTATAGAAATACATAGGAATCGCAGCAAAAACCATCATCCACTGGACACCTGTCGGATCAAAGAGATGGGCAATCACTGAAATAACAGCCAAGACAATGATTTGAGCCATGCGATTGGTTCGGAAGATATAGAATAGCAAACCAAGAATAACCATCACAAAGCCACCCTCAACCATGATAATACTTGGAACTAGTGACAAGATAAAGGCAACAATCTGCACAAGGAGTGGATTTGCATGTGGCGTTTCAAATATGCCTGCAAGAATCACAACTGGAATAGATGAAAGAATCGGCAATAAAAAGACTCCAATCCCTTGAATTAACTCCTTGTTCGATTTATCGCGAAGCCCCTTAGCCAACAAATCCCAAGAACATATAAAAATCCCAGTGATAAAGAAGGTTGAAAAGGCATTGTTGGTTAAACCGATACTACCATTATGAAAAATACTACCAATGATGGCGTTGCCAATGATCATAAACCAACTCATGTAAAGCAACCGCCTGAGAAAAGCCATACGATCGTGTGTATAGTGAAAACTATCAGCAGCAAGAAAGAGGAAAATCGGGAAAGCCAGACGTCCCAACATCGTCAACCATATAGGTGCCCCCATACTCCCGAACATCTGATAGATTTGGTCCAAAAACATAAGTGCAACAGCTAGGTATTTCAAATTAGTCGCATTGCATATCTTTTTTATATCGTTCATTTAATGCTCCTTTAATTTTCAGCATATTAAATGATACCACAAGTCAGATGTAAATTCAAAGGTATTCATGATAATAAAAGCCATAACTTTTTAACTATTTTAGACAAACTATTTTATGATGAAAAATTCACATTATAATAATATCTTTAGTTCCTACTCCCCTCACCATGTATTTCTAGAGGCTTTATGCTATAATGGTTAGGCAATCTTTACGTTCATAACGTATGCAAATTATTTAAAAATATCTAACTAAACTAGTAAGCTCTGAAAATTTTTTGAAATAACTTTTTTGCGAGCAGAGCGAGCAATTAACCCGAGACTTTCCGCCGTGTTAAAAGCGCCTGAAACTAAAAGGTTTCAGGCGCTCGGAATTTTTGAGACGCTAGGCTCAAAAATTAGTCATGGAACTTTGTAAAAGTTCGCTGACGTCCGCCAACACCTAAGGAAAGTCTCACAGAAAATTTTGTTTTAAAAATAAAACAATTATTATCAATAACAAGAAAGGAAGTACACCATGTCTTTTGACGGCTTTTTTCTTCATCATATGACGGCCGAGTTACGTGAACAGGTGCTTTACGGACGTATCCAGAAGGTTAATCAGCCTTTTGAGCGTGAGTTGGTCCTGACCATTCGTAACAATCGTCAGAATTACAAGCTTCTGCTTTCGGCTCATCCGGTCTTTGGGCGTATTCAGACGACCAAGGCTGACTTGCCAAATCCACAGAATCCAAACACCTATACCATGATTATGAGGAAATACCTTCAGGGAGCGGTTATCGAGGATATCCAGCAACTGGAAAACGACCGTGTCCTTGAGATTTCCGTATCAAACAAAAACGAAATCGGTGATAGTGTCAAGGTTACTCTGGTCATGGAAATTATGGGGAAACACTCCAATATTATCCTGATTGACAAAAACGAGAGCAAAATCATCGAGTCTATTAAGCATGTTGGTTTCTCACAAAATAGTTACCGTACTATTCTGCCTGGGTCTACCTATATAGCTCCACCTAAGACAGACGCCAAGAATCCATTTGACATTGCAGACGAAAAGCTCTTTGAAATCCTACAAACCGAGGATTTGTCAGCTAGAAACCTTCAAAAACTTTTCCAAGGTTTGGGGCGTGACACGGCCAATGAATTATCAGCTTTACTTGAGACTGATAAGCTCAAGAATTTCCGTGCCTTCTTCAATCGTGAAGTAGAGCCAAACTTAACGGCAAAAGCATTTTCAGCTGTAAGATTCTCTGATAGTCAGGACCAGCCTGAGTTTGAAACCTTGTCTGCCCTTTTGGACTACTACTATTTGGACAAGGCGGCGCGTGACCGTGTGGCTCAACAGGCTAGTGATTTAATCCATCGTGTGCAAAATGAGCTGGAAAAAAACAAGAAAAAACTTGTTAAACAGGAAAAAGAGCTTGCGGCGACTGAAAATGCTGAGGAGTTCCGCCAAAAAGGGGAACTGTTGACTACCTACCTTAGCATGGTGCCAAACGACAAGGACAGTGTCGAGCTAGACAACTACTACACTGGTGAAAAGATTACAATTCCACTAAATGTAGCTCTAACACCTAACCAAAATGCTCAGCGTTACTTCAAGAAATACCAGAAGCTCAAGGAGGCTGTTAAGCACTTGACTGGTTTGATTGAGGTAACCAAGCAGACTATTGATTATTTGGAGAGTGTTGAATTCAGTCTTTCTCAATCCAACATGGATGAAATCGAGGATATTCGTGAGGAGCTTGTTCAGGCTGGCTTTATGAAGCGTCGTTCAACTGACAAGCGCCACAAACGTAAGAAACCTGAACAGTATCTGGCTTCTGATGGTAAGACCATTATCATGGTTGGTCGTAACAACCTGCAAAATGAGGAGTTGACCTTCAAGATGGCTAAAAAAGGTGAGCTCTGGTTCCACGCCAAGGATATTCCAGGGAGTCACGTGGTTATCAAGGACAATCTTAACCCAACTGATGAGGTCAAGACTGATGCGGCTGAATTGGCAGCCTACTACTCTAAGGCCCGTCTGTCAAACTTGGTTCAAGTCGATATGATTGATGTTAAGAAACTCAACAAACCAACAGCCGGTAAACCTGGATTTGTAACTTATACGGGACAAAAGACCTTACGTGTCACACCGACTGAAGAAAAAATTGATAGTATGCGGATGAAGTAATCTGCTTTATAAAATCAAACTCTCTTGTTTTAGAAACGAGAGAGTTTTTCTATGTCTTCATTAGAGCAATTTCTTTCGTTGATGAATGGGATTTTCTTCTGGTTTTCATTACATTTTTCCGACGACTGTGCTAAACTATAAGGGTAATTACCTATATTAAAGGAGACTTTCAGCATGAAGGCTCTTATGTCATATACGAGTTCTTTTTTAGAATGGTTAGGGCGCTATGTGGGGCTCTTAGTCTTTGGGCTATTATTTGTGACTGCTTTGTTCATTCGCACGACCATGATGACGGGATACTTTGAGTGGGCAGAGATTAGTAGCGTTCCTTGGTATGTTTATGTTTCAGGTGGGGCCATTCTGCTTTTGACCCTTCTCTGGCCCAAGATCTTAAAGGAACTGACAACAAAGCAGATTTTCATCTTTTTTTCAGTTTGCTTTGTGAGTTTTGGCCTACTTTTGATTTTTCTGACTAGTTTTGCTGGTCGAGACGATGCAGGTACTGTCTTTAAAGGAGCAGTCCAGTTCAATGCTGGCAACTTCTCCTTAATAAAACCAGGAGCCTACTTCTACCGCTATCCGCATCAGTTGGGTTTGCTTAGTTTTGAACGCTTGGTTCTCTATCTAATTCCTTTACCAGTTATCTCAGTTTTCTATGTATTGAATCTTGGCATGGTCATTGGTATGAACTATGCTACTTGGAAAATCACGGATGAACTGTTTACGAGGCCTTTAGTTAGTCGTTTGGCTGTCATCATGAGTTTCGGTTTCTTGCCCTTAGTCTTTAACATCATGTTTGCCTATGGGCTTATGTATGGCTTGTTCTTTTCTAATTTTGCTATTCTCTTCTTTCTACGTTACTTAAGACGTGGTAAGGCTAGGAATGCGATTCTTTCGGTGGCCATGCTATCTTTGGCATACTGGGTAAGGAGCAATAACATCATTCTCATCATTGCTCTATCTGGTATTTTGATACTATTGACTCTGAGAGAGAAACGTTACCGCTATTTGCTTTTAGTCTTAGCTTTCTTTGCCTTTCCTATGAGTTTGCATAAGGCGACGACCAGTTACTACGAGATTACCACCCATCAAAAAATTCCTGGAACGCCTCAGATTGCTTGGCTGGCTATGGGCTTACAGGACAAGCCTGATTCTAAACGCATGCCAGGATGGTATACCGGTTATGTCCGTGACATTTATGCTAAGAAAAAGGGCAATATCGAAAAGATTGAAAAAAGTGCCAATCACCTTTTTGATAAGCGTGTTCAATACCTCCTAGCCCATCCTGATGAAGCCAGTTGGTTTTTCAGCACCAAGTTTATTAGTTCTTGGACTGAGGGGAGTTTCCAGTCCATCTGGAATGGCCCAAGTAAAGACAAGTTTCAGCCGCTGTGGAATAGGTTTGCGACTTCCATCTATCACGATGGGACCCTGCATCTCTTTTTCGTAACCTATATGCAAGGCTATCTCCTAGTCCTCTATCTTGGTGGTGTGTTCTACTACGCTTTCACTTATAAACGAATGGGGGACGGAGCAACGTTGGGACTTTATGCCTTTCTCTATCTCTTTGGGGGTATCCTCTTCCACCTCATATCTGAGACTAAAAGCCAGTACACCCTACCTTATATTTACTTACAGATTCCAATGATTGCGGCAGGCTATAATCATATGACACAAATACTTAGCCGCTATCTAAAAAGTTTGCGAAAGTCATCTTAGGATGGCTTTTTATCATTGTTTCACAAATACAATCTTGCTATAATAAGTCTATGAAAAATTCGTCAGTTGATCTTTTACGAGGCCCAATTCTGAGGTCTCTTTTAATCTTTGCTCTACCAATTCTGATATCCAATATTTTCCAGCAACTTTACAATACTGCTGATGTCATGATTGTGGGTCGTTTTCTAGGTCCAGATGCCTTGGCTGCTGTAGGAGCTTCTTCTGCTATTTTTGATTTGGTTATCGGCTTTGCTCTTGGCGTTGGAAATGGTATGGGCGTTGTTATCGCGCGTTACTATGGTGCTCAAGACTACAGGAAACTTCGTCAGTCTGTGGCGGCCACCGTTGTGATTGGTCTAGGCTTAAGTGCCTTGGTTATGATTCTAGGACATTTTGGTCTCTATCCTTTGCTTAGATTTTTAGGAACGCCTGCTTCTATCATCGGGCAGTCCTACCAGTATATTTCTATGATTGTCTCCTGTGTTGGGGTAAGCTTAGGATATAATCTTTGCGCCGGGCTTTTAAGGGCTGTTGGGGATAGTCTTACCGCCCTCTATTTTCTGATTTTTTCAGCTCTAGTCAATATCGTTTTAGACCTTTTCTTTATTACACAACTTCATCTTGGTGTTCAATCAGCAGGCTTAGCGACAATTATCTCACAGGGACTTTCAGCTATCCTCTGTCTTTACTATATTAAGAAAAAAGTGACCTTCCTTCTACCAAGAAAGTCAGACTTTGTTCTTGATTCAAGCCTTTATTTGGACCTTTTTGGACAAGGCATGGCCATGGGACTTATGAATTCTATTGTTTCGATTGGGACTGTGACCTTACAATATGCCATTAACGGCTTTGGCCCTCTTATTATCAGTGCTCAGGTTGCAGCAAGACGGATTATGTCTTTTGCAGTTCTCCCTTTGACCTCACTTGCTGCTGGGGTGACCACCTTTACCTCTCAGAATTTCGGGGCCAAACAGTTTAAACGCATAGTAGCTGGCTTAAAACAATCAAGTCTTGTTTCTATCACCTGGTCTGTCATTGCTTGTGCCCTTCTCTATATAGCAAGTCCCTTCTTGGCTGGTCTTATCTCTGGTTCTGATAATGCTGTGATTATTGACAATGCCAGTCGCTACCTCCGTATCAGTTCTCTCTTTTATCCTATTTTGGGGATGCTCTTTATTTTCAGAAATAGTCTCCAAGGCCTAGGTAAGAAACTCACACCCTTAACCTCTAGTTTCATTGAGCTTTTTGGAAAAATTCTCTTTGTTCTTTTGGTTATTCCTTCTATGGGCTACCTTGGTGTTATCCTATGCGAACCCTTGATTTGGATTCCCATGACCATTCAGCTCTATTTTGCCTTGAGGAAACATATTCGACGCTTGTTTATCAGTTAGACTACTTTTGAACATAGAAAAAACGACCATCACGGTCGTTTTTAGTTTAATTTAATCCCCATTCATCAGATATCTGTTTCATTATGGCCTCTTGGGAGACAATCCCAAAGCCTAGCATGTAGGTTGAGTAATCAGCATAAATTACCTTGTTATTTTGAACTGCCTTTAAGCTACTCCAGACAGGGTTATTTTTAAGTTTGTTATCTAGGAGTTCTTGAGAATCTGCTTGAACAATCAGGAGGTCCGGATTAATGTCTTTTAGTTTATCTGGATCGATAACTTGGAACATATCATCTGGATTGAAGGTTTCAGCACGATTGAAATGATAAGTATCATACAAATAACCAAAATGCCCATAAGCGTAATAACGGATGTCATTGTCTGTCACGCGCAGGTACATGAGTTTTTGATTGCCAAACTTAGCTTTGACATTCTCTGCGAAAACAGCCTCCCTAGCATCCACTCTATCCAGGTCCTTCTTCATCTCATCACGTTTGTCGAAGATTTCTGCTACCTTTAATGAGGTTTCGTGATAGTCCCAGTTTTCATCAGTGTTGATCTGGTAGCCAACAGTTGGTGCAATTTCAGACAGCTCCTCGTAGAGGTCTTCCTGCTCGCCTGTCATAAGGATTAAATCTGGTTTTAACTCAGCAATCTTATCCAAATCTGGATTTCCCTGCCAACCAACTGAAACCACTTTTGCATCCTTGTATTGTTTCTTAAAGAGGGTTGAAAATTCTTGACTATCAGCTTGACCAGTTGTTGCACCTACAGGAGTGATATCTAAAGGATTCAAGATTTCACCATAGAGGTTGTCGAGGATAACAATACGTTTAGGAACTTTTTTCAACTTTGTCGTACCTAAATCATGAACAATCGTCTTCTCCTTAAAAGTTTGACTTGTATTATTTGACTCTGCATTATGTCCAGACGTCATGTCTGGCAAGTAATATAGTAAAAGACCAGATATGATGGCCAGAATAGCTAATAAATAAAGAAGATTTATTTTTTTCATGGCAACTCCTCGATAAGATCGGATTAAATCGTTACTTTAAAGTTATCTTAAAATTTCTTTAATGTCAATCTATGACTAAGATTTTTTGGAAGGAATTGAATGTTTTTGATTTCTAAGAGGTATTATAGAAATAAACCATAACCTTTGAGTAAAAAAACATCTATTTCCTTTTAAGAAGATATCTTCTAGGCTCTTGAAAAGTCAGATTATATCATCATCTATGAATACTTAACTTTTAAGTAAGAGATCTATTTTTTGAAGCCTTCTTCTTTGTAGGTTACGCCTTATTTTATCAATTGTTTTCGGGGTTCTGTGAATGGCAAATGATGCTCTGCAGACTGAAATGGATTTTACTAGATTAGCGATACGAATTTAAACGTCCCTAACTAGTATTTTTTCGGTGAGATAGGTATTAAAATACACTGAAAACTCATTTAAAAATAACTTAAAAAAGCCTTAAATAACATTGACAACCTTTTCACTCGGCCTAGGCATGGCAGTCAAACCAAAACGTAACTAACTCTTCGTTTGCGTTAAAAACTTAATTATTGCACCCCGTGATTTACACCCCAAAAGCTCAATTTTGGGGTGTTTTTGCCTGTATATTTGAGACGTATATTATAAAAATATTACTATTCATGCTTATCCATATGGCCAGTTCTATCTATCGTCACTATGATATAATAGTTAGTAACATTGGAGGGAAATTATGTTAAATCAGCTTTCATTTAAGGGACAATGGCGACAGTACCAACAGCGTGTTCTCGATAAAGCCGAAAGCTTTATGGATGATGGAAAGATTCACTTGGTGGCTGCTCCTGGTTCTGGTAAAACAACCTTAGGAATTGAATTTATACAGCGTTTTGGTAATCCAACTTTAATTTTAGTTCCGACAGTTACCATCCGTCAACAATGGGTAGATCGGATTAAACAAGCTTTTTTAAGTGATGACAATCTAGCGGAGCAATTCATTTCACAGGATTTAAAAAGGCCTAAAATGATTACGGTTGCGACCTATCAGGCACTGCACAGTGCTATGAACCAAGTCGTAGGCGATAGTCTTATTGAGGACACAGATGATGAGTCTCAACAAGAGCATTTCGATTTTCAAGGTTTCGACATTCGAAAAACTTTTGGGGACCAAGATTTAGGGACTCTTTGTCTGGATGAATGCCATCATTTAAGAAATGAATGGTGGAAGAGTTTAGAGAGTTTTCATAAAGCTTTTCCAAATATAAAGATGATCTCTTTGACAGCAACACCCCCATACGAGGGAGAACCTGCACTTTGGGAACGTTATATTAGCATGTGTGGTGAGATTGATGAAGAAATTACAGTGCCTGAATTGGTTAAGGAAGGGACGCTCTGTCCTCATCAGGACTATGTCTACTTCGCCTTTCCAACAAAGGAAGAACGTGCACAATTGGACCGGTTTGAAAAGCAGAAACTTAACTTTCTAACAAAACTGTCTTCAGATATAAACTTTTCGAACACTATTCAGTCTAGTCCAGCACTAAGTGGCCAAATTGACGATGATGACCTATTGGCTAATCCTAAATATCTTTCTGCTACCCTGATTTTCTTACGGTCTAAAGAATTGCCTTTTCCTCAACGTTTTCAAGAACTTCTCGCTGCAAAAACCTTGCCAACTTTTACGCTTGAGTGGTTTGAAACCTTGCTTAATGGCGTGATTTTCCAGGTCCCAAATTGGTATGGATTTACCGAGGAAGCCTTTAATCAGCTAAAGAGTGATTTGAAAGCAAATGGTCTTATCGAGAGAAATCAAGTTAAACTTATCCGGAATAAGAAGCAAGATGTCCTGCTTAATCAATCATTGGGAAAACTCAATGCTGTTAGAGATATTTTTAAGGCAGAATACCAGTCTCTAGGAGATAATCTCCGTCAACTTGTTTTGACAGACTTTATACGTAAGGATTTTCAAATTCATCTAGGCGATAACAGTGCACAATTTACACAACTAGGTGTGCTCTCTTACTTTGAATCTATTCGTAGAGAAATAATTGAACAGTCCTGGACCGTGCCTGTGGCTGTATTGACAGGAAGTTTAGTGGTTATTCCAACTTCAGCTAAAGAACATCTAGAGCGACTCATTCCTAATTCTCGTTTATCCTATGATGTTATTGGACAGTTGAGCCAAGAAGACTATCTTAAGGTGAGTGTTTCTGGTTCTCACCATGATTTAGTGACTGCCCTTACCCAACTTTTCCAAGAAGGACATATTCAGGTGATTATTGGGACCAAGTCTTTATTGGGCGAAGGTTGGGATGCCCCTTGTGTTAACTCACTTATTTTAGCTAGTTTTGTTGGAAGCTTCATGCTAAGTAATCAGATGCGAGGCCGTGCCATCCGTGTCTGGCCAGACAATCCTAATAAAACGAGTAATATCTGGCATTTGGTTTCTATTAATTTATCACCTAGGAGATGGTTTGATTTTCAAGATGAGAAAGAAAAATACGATGAGACATTAGAGCTGCAGTTGTATGCACTTAGTCCTGACTTAGATTTGTTAGATCGGCGTATGACACAGTTTCTGGGCCTCCATTATCAAGAGCCTACTATCGAATCTGGTATTGATCGTCTTGACCTTAATCAAATAACTTTTAGCCGAAAGGGTCTAGAAAAACTTAATCAAAATGCCATTACACTATCTCAAAAACGTCAGGAGCTTAAAGACCGTTGGCAACAAGCCCTCCCGTTATACGAAGAAATGGAAGTGGTCAACCAAATTGAGGTCGACAAACAATTTCTACCGTTGGTATACCTTAATGATTGGATGAAGGCCTTACTTATTTCCCAAGCCCTTGCTGCTACTTTTTTTATTATTGATTTGGGAAGATATCTGATTGTTGGTAAGCCGTTTGATCAAAGCCTACCTATATTCTTACTTGCGCTACTTGTACTGGCTATCTTTTGGGGAAGATATTTTATCTATAAGAGCCCCTATAAACGTTTGGAAATTTTTGGCAAAGCTATCCATCAAGCCCTGCTGGATTCAGGTCAGATTGAGACTAAAGAATCTGCTCCTAGAGTGGTAAAAGACAGTAAGCAAGCGATTTATAACGCCATCTATCTCAAGGGTGCTAGCATGAGGGAAAAAGAAATCTTTGCTCAGACTATGACTGAATTTTTCGCTCCTATCGAAAATCAACGCTATATCTTAAAGGCTTGTCACAAAGTGAAGGACCAAACCGAATTTTTTGCCGTTCCAAGTATGTTTGAAAAGCGAAAGGCAGACGCAGAGTCTTTCCTCCGACATATACAAAAAAGCCTAGGAAAATATGATCTTATTTATACGCGAAGTGTTCAAGGACGTCCAATTCTCCTAGAAGCCCGCATCAAGGCACTTGGAAATAAGCAAGAACGAACAGTTACACACAAAAAAGTCATGTCAACTTTAGAATGATAAATAGCCCTAACCACTTTAACCGTTTTTATCATGATATAATAAACCAAAGAGAATATATTGGAGAATTCTATGACACTCACACATATTTTTTTCGACCTAGATGGTACCCTCGTTGATAGTTCTGAGGGTATTCACAATGGTTTTGTTCAAACTTTTGAAAGACTAGGCCTTCCTATTCCTAGTGATCAGAAAATTCGTACCTTTATGGGACCACCTCTCGAGGTTACCTTTAAACAAGAGGTTAGTGAAGAGGGTGCTGCCAAAGCTGTCAAGATTTATCGTGACTATTATGAGACCAAAGGACAATTGGAAGCTCACCTCTATGATGGCATTAAGGAAGTTCTTGAACAACTTAGTAAAGACCCTAACAAGAAAATCTTTATCACAACTTCAAAAAATGAACCTATTGCCCTAGAAATGTGTCAACACCTTGGGATTACTGAATATTTTGATGGTATTTATGGATCTACCCCTGCTGCTTTTCATAAGGCTGATGTCTTGCAGCGTGCCATTACTGAAAATCAAGCTCCTAAAGACCAATCCGTCATTGTTGGTGATACCAAGTTTGATTTGATTGGTGGAAAAACAGTTGGTATCAAAACAATAGCGGTGACCTGGGGATTCGGTGCTAACGAAACCCTATTAGCAGAAAATCCAGATTTTGTAACTGAGACTCCCCAAGAACTCTGGGATATTTTGAAATAAAGCTTGGAAAACGAAAAGAGCAAGATTCTTTAATCATGCTCTTTTTTCTATTGAATCTAGATTACATCTGAACAATGATATCCAGACAAAGCTCCAAAGCCTTATCAAAAGCCTCTGAGCCCCAAGCTCTTTGATCGTAATTGTCAATATCTGCAAGGGAATCTGCCGTAAAGAGTAGTAATCCCCAAATAGCTCCTCGAAGTTGAGCAACTGCTGCAAGTGCAGAACATTCCATCTCTACAACACTACAGCCCTCTTCAATGCGATAGGAAACCTTATCTGGTGTTTCTCTATAAAAACCATCTGTCGACCAGGTCATAACCTCTTCATAGGGGAGTTTCTTTTGTTTTAAAGTTTTCTCAATAGCTTCCAAAGCTTGTTTATTCATGTCTATATAGCGGGATGGAGCTACATAGTGGTAACTCGCTCCTTCATCCCTCAACGCTCTAGTAGGAATCAAAAAAACATTTTCCTTCATGTTTACCAAAACTCCACAAGCTCCAGTTGAAATGATTTGTTTTACGCCATAACCAATTAACTAATCAAGAAATTGTGCAGCTGCAGCTGAACCAACTGGAGCTTGAGCCAAGCAAATCTCCTCCCCATTGTAAGTCATAACAAATATAGGATAAGTTTTGGTCGCACAGACAAATTCTCCAACTTTATCAGCCTCAACAGCATTCGCATAGCGTTCGATTTCTTCCTCTAAAAAGGCGTAGACGCACCTAGCCGGCAAGTTCAAGTCTAAATCCTCATGGGTCGGCATAATCACAGCCTGAGGATTGTCATCAAACTCTAAAATTGGGATTTCATGTTTATGTATCATCTGTTGCCTCCTAAATTTTAAGAATTATTATATCAAAAATTCAAACTGATTATATGATTTCATAAAATCTATTAGCTTATAATCAAGAAAAATAGATGATTAAATCATAACACCTAAAAAAAGACATGAATCTGTTTTAGTCAGAAACATGTCTTATTTGTGTTCTATTCAAGAAAGACCATTTCAATCATCTTTTATTGTCTCACGAAAACTTCTGATGTTAAGAATCTATTCACGATACTCTGATGACTGTAGAAGAAGACAAAAAAGTGGTACAGAATATTAAATGAATTCTGTACCATTTTTTTATTGAGTCTAATCAATTTTCGCAATATTGAGAAGTAGCGAGCTAGTCAAAACAGACAAAGAACTAAGGGCCATAGCAAGACCTGCTAGTTCTGGATTGAGGGTCAATCCCAGTCCTACAAAGACTCCAGCAGCAATTGGAATCCCAAGGATATTGTAGATAGAGGCCCAGAAGAGATTGAGTAAGATCCTGCGGAAGGTCTTTTGACTCATGTCAAAGGCGCGCACAACGCCAAGCAAATCATTTTGCGTGAGCACGATGCCTCCGGACTCGATCGCAATATCCGTTCCAGATCCCATAGCGATCCCCACATCCGCGATCGAGAGAGCTGGAGCATCATTGATCCCATCTCCAACAAAGGCGACCTTGCTAGCTTCTTGCAGTTTTTGGATGGCGCTAGCTTTTTCTTGAGGAAGGACATCAGCAATGACGGTGTCAATTCCCACTTGCTTAGCAATAGCTTGAGCCACCCGTTCATTATCCCCCGTTAACATGACCGTTTTCAAGCCCCGTTCTTTGAGCTTTTTGATCGCTTCTTTTGAGCTGGCCTTCGGAGCATCTTGAATGGCAATCAAGCCAATCACTTGCCCATCCACAGACAAACTGATCACTGTTTTGGCCTGCTCTTGCAAGTCTACCATCCGTTTTTCAAGCTCCGGATCCATCGCTGTCCCGTCATGAAGTTTGCCATTTCCCAAGGTCACCAACTGCTGGTCGATCTGACCTTGGACCCCTTTTCCTTCAATCGCTTGGAAATTTTCCACAGGGGATAACACCAAACCTTTTTCTTCTGCTTGGGATAACACCGCTTGGGCTAGTGGATGTTCTGAAAAAGTTTCAAGACTAGCAGCCAGTGTCAAAACACGCGCTTCATCTCCTACAACATCGGTTACAAGTGGTTGACCAATAGTAATAGTCCCTGTCTTATCAAACACAACGGTTTGAATCTTTTGCACTTCTTGAAGAACTGTTCCATTTTTAATCAGAACCCCCATCTTGGCACTACGGCCGGTTCCGACCATCAGGGCTGTTGGGGTTGCTAAACCAAGGGCACAAGGACAGGCAATAATGAGGACAGAGACTGCATAGAGCATGGCCTCTTGAAGCGACGCGCCCAGAAGCACGGACCAAACCCAGAAAGTCGCAATGGCCAAAATCGTCACCACTGGAACAAAGATACCTGAAATCTTATCCGTCAAATCTTGAATAGGAGCACGACTGGATTGGGCCATTTTGACAAAGTCCACAATTTGAGATAAGAGGGTCTCACTACCGACTTTTTCAGCCTTAAAGAGAATGGTCCCATTGCTGTTGATAGTGGAGCCGATAACTGCATCACCAACTGATTTTTCCACAGGCAAGCTTTCACCTGTCACCATCGACTCATCAATGGTCGTACTTCCTTCTACAATCGTCCCATCAACCGCGATCTTTTCCCCAGGACGGACCCGAATCAAGTCATTAATTTGGATATCTTCTGCCGCCACCTCGACATAGTTCCCATCACGGAGAACTTGAGCCGTTTTTGCCTGCAAATCCAACAATTTTTCCACAGCCTCGGAGGCATTGTTACGCATCCGTTCTTCAAAGATTTGCCCTAAGAGGATAAAGAAGATGATAAAACCCGCAGCCTCAAAGTATACTGGCTGACCAGTAAAAAGGGCAAATACACTATAGACATAGGCTACCAGGGTTCCAAGAGCTACCAAGGTATCCATATTGGAATGGTGCTTCTTAAATGAGGCCCAGGCACTCTTGATAAAAGGTACTCCTGCTACCAACATGATCGGCGTTGTCGCTAGAAAAGTCCCCCAGCGACTGACTGGATGGGAGACAAATCCTGCCCACATCCCAATCATCAAGATCAATAAAGGAAGGGTGAAGATACTAGTAATCCAAAAGCGACACCGTAAACTTAAGACACGACGGCGTTTTTCCACAACCGTGTAGGAACCCTTTTGCATCTTCATTCCACATGAAAACTCAAAGTCCCCTGTTTCTGTCGGGGTAAAGGATATCACCTTATCCACACCGACTTCCAAAGGCTCTAAAATCCCCTGATCTTCAAACAAAATTTCCTTGTAACAGCCGGAAGGATTGACCCGATGGAAGGTGATTTCAGCAGGGATCCCTTTTTGAAGTTGAAATTCTTTGGGACTATAGCCCTTTTCTGCTGTAATACGGATCTTTTGCACTCCGTTTTCCACAACTGCTTTTTGTTTTTCTACCATACCTACTCCTTTATTCCACAATCATTTGACCATGCATCATGTTCATTCCACATGAATACCCATATTCGCCCGCTTTTTCTGGCGTAATTTCAATGACATGTTTTTCACCTAAAGGCAAATCTTCATGAACGCCAAAATCTGGAAAGATCACTTGAGCCAGACATGAAGATGGATCCTTGCGATTAAAGATGATCCGGGCTGGAACATTCTTTTTCAGGACAATGGTTTCAGGCGAATAGCCCCCCATGACTTCGACTTCAATTTCTTGATAACCTGATTTCTGACGAGCGTGGCCGCTTACCTTTTCATGCTCTGCAAAGAACCACCAAGCAATAAAAGCAACCAAAAGTAAACAAACAATACTAATCAACAATCCAAACATGGAATTTCCTTCTTTCTATTACATACAATTGCAAGGGACTGTTTCGACAGCCTCTGCTTTCTTTTCTTCCAGGACCTGCTGCAGCTGATTAAGATCTGCAAGCGTAAAGTCACTCTCCTGAATCAAGTTTTCAAGCACCTGGACAATTCTTTTTGAGCAAACCTTGTCTTTCACATCCTCAACCACCAAGTCTAAACCCTGGTGCTGCTTCAACAAAGCCGAGTAAACAAAGGCTTTGCCTGATTTTTCTCTAGTCAAACATCCTTTCTCCACCAAGCGGGTCAAGAGAGTCTTAATCGTCGACTTCGACCAGTCAAAGCTCTCGGACAAGACGGCGATCAAATCCGTGCTGGTCTGCTTGCCTTCCATCCAGATAATCTTCATGATGCGCCATTCCGCATTAGAAATTTGCATGGCTTCTCCTTTCAAAATCTACATTTGTAAACCTTGTGATGTTATTTTACACCTAAGATTTACATTTGTCAACCAAAAGTTTTAAAAAAAACAAATCTTCCTTTGAAAATTTGTCTAGTTGGGCCTTTTTCACTCCCTATTTTTATCTCCCTAAATTGTCAAATTAAGTTAGATTTTTCATGTAACTCAGAAAAACTTGGTATGGTGTTTGATAATTCAAAGACTTCCTAGGAAGTCTATTTCTTTTATCAGCTGTAGCTGATAAATAATTTTGAGAAATATTCGTAAAATCCATTTGTTTAGGTAGTCCATTTCGTCTTAATAAGCCATTAGAGTGTTCATTGAGACCTCGTTGCCCAGGACATCCTGGATCCGCAAAGAAAATATCAATGTCATGTGCATTCGAAATAGATTTCCAATTAGAAAATTCTTTTCCGCAATCAAAAGTGATCGACTTAATTCGTTACTCTATCACAATCATAGATTTAATAGACTTGCGTTCATCCATATCTTTATAGGCCTGATTAATATCTTCCAATTTATAACTTGTCGTAAAGACTCGGCCTGGATTGATGTCGCCATCAAGAACAGCTTTTAACAAAACTTGTTTATCATAGGTTGTGACAGAGGCTGGTCCGCCACCAATCGTTGTATTTTGTCCAAAGGTTGATCCAATGGCACGATTTTCATAGTGTGGAACACCAACAAATCCCATACGGCCACCATTGTGAAGGACTCCAAGAGCTTGATCTACCGCTACTTCTGTACCGACACATTCGAGAGCTGCATCTGCTCCTCCCCCGAGGATTTCACGGACTTTGGCAATGCCTTTTTCACCACGTTCAGCAACAACTGCAGTCGCACCTGACTCCAAAGCCATTTTTTGACGATCTTCGTGACGACTCATAAGGACAATTTGTGAAGCACCACGCATCTTAGCTGCGATGACAGCACATTGACCAACAGCCCCATCTCCGATAACGACCACCTTGTCACCTTTTTGCACATTAGCCACACGCGCCGCATGGTAACCCGTCGGCATGACATCAGCCAGTGTCAAAAGTGACTTGAGCATGCCTTCACTATAATCTGAAGGTTGCCCAGGAATTTTGACAAGGGCCCAGTTGGCAAAGTGGAAACGGATATACTCAGCCTGCACGCCCCCAGACCAGTTATTACCTGGGTGGTTGTCACAAGAGCCATCAAAACCAGCACAACAGGCATCACACTGTCCACAACCATGTGTGAAAGGGGCAATGACAAAGTCACCTGGTTTTACTGTAGTAACTTCCTCGCCAACTTCTTCGACAATTCCGATAGCCTCATGACCGCTATTTCTATGTCCTTCTTCCATTTCCGGATTACGGTAACTCCAAAGGTCCGATCCACAAACGCAAGTACGTACTATCTTGATAATGGCATCATCTGCTGCCACGATTTGCGGGCGATCAATTTCTACTAGACCAACCTGCCCAGCTTTGGTATAAACTGCTGATTTCATTTAATAACCTCTATTCCTTCGTTTCTGATAGTATACACTTTCTAACAAGAAATCGCTCGCATCAAACACTCCCTATTACGGTCATATTTAGTTACTTAATCATATTTTTTCCCATACTTCTTTTCAAGCATTTTCTTAACTAGATAGGGCATCTTGACATTCTCTCGACCTTTTTTAGCAATCAATTTTTTGACGAAATCAGGCATCTGAATATCTTTTTCTGCTTCCAAAATCTGACCTGTACTTGAAGGAGCTTCCAACTCATCAAAAGTCTCTAGCTGAGGTTGATAGTCACTATAGTCACCATCTATATGAGACTGAATGGCTGACAGAAGAGCTTTAATCAGTCGTGAATCGCTATTTGGCATAGGAGGTCGGTGATAAGCCACTCCGAGCTCTTGGCATAGCTCCTTACACTCCACATCATTATCAAAAAGAACCTCAATATGCTCACTAATAAAAGCTATCGGGACAAAAATGTAGTGGTCAGGGTGTTCCTTCTCATCATGAAGGTATTCTAAGACATCAGGTTTAATCCAAGGAATACCTATATCACTCTCACTCTGCCATGTATTGGTATACTGGTCTTCTTCAAGGCCTAAAATTTCCACAATCAAGCTAGTATTGTCATAAATCTGATCGATATAAGGATCACCAAAATCAAGTGCCAAAACTGGGACACTATGAGCTGAAAAAATCACCTTATAGCTGTCATCTCTAATTTGATCTAAAATATTTTGAATCTCATCAGCCCAATAGTGAAGAAGTGAAGGTTCTTGGTACCAATCCTTGATAATTTGGAACCTAATCTCCTCACTTTCTAAAAATTTCTCATATCCCATGACAGAATAGTAAGAATAATGAGGCTCTAAAATCAAGCACAAACATTCTTCAATTCCGTCATTCTCCATCTCTTTGATTACATCAGTGATAAAAGGGCGGGAAAATTTATTAGCAAAGTAGACCGACGCTCGTTCTCCAAGAGCAGAAGCAACCAAATCCACTTCTTCTCTAGTTATCCTTTGAAGTGGAGTTCCGCCAATTCGGACGTAATTGTCATATAAAGTCTGAATTTCATGTGGTTCAGGACGAACACCACGCCGAATATTCGTGAAAAATTCTGCTACTCCTTCATAGGTAATCTCTTCTGGTGACCCAAAGGTCATCATCAACACAGCTCTCTTACTCATAAATACTCCTTGTTCTACATTTGTTCTATTTTATCATGAAAAGGCTTACTTTAGGGAACTTAGTATCAAAATAACTCTTAAAGGTAGACTTTAAGAGTTTAAAAACAAACCTTAATGATGGTGTTGCTGCTCACTTTCTGCTTCCAGCTCTTCGATATTTCGCTTGTGAGCTCGGTGGGTTGCCAAGTCTTCATCAACTTCGATGGTGACATTTTGAAAGCCACTCTCTTTGAGCAAGTCTCGGATAGACTCTTTACAGACCTCCATATGTTTGACATGCTCCAGACAAACATGAACAATAGCATTTTTCTCTAGTCCATCCATGGTCCAAAGATTAAGCTGATTGACACTAGCGACATTGTCCAACTGCTCTAAATCATTCTTAACTTGATTGATATCTACCCCTTCTGGCACAGCATCCAGGAAAATTTTGAGCGTGCTCCAAAAACGTGGAATGGCTTTGGAGAGAATAAAGAAGGAAATAGCAAGAGACAAGAGGGGATCTAGGATATACCAGTCAGTAAATCGGAGGATAATGGCCATCAGGATGACAGCCAACCAACCTAAGGTATCTTCCAAAAAATGCAGACTGAGAATGGATTCATTCTTGGTCTGCCCCTTGCGAATGACCAGACTCGCCAGCACATTGACACTGATAGCAATAATTCCCAACCAAAGAAGCCCTTCGTCATTGACAGGCTGAGGGTGGAAAAGCTTGCTTACATTTTCTAAAATCACAATACCAGACCCGGTCATCAGAATGACTGCCGTTACTAAAGCCCCTAATAAGCTAAAACGCTTGTAGCCTAAAGTATAGCGACTATCTTCTTCACGATTGGAGATCGTTTCTAGAAAGGCCGAAAGGCCAATGGCTAGAGCATCTCCCAAATCATGGACAGAGTCAGCGAGAACAGCACTGGAACCAAAGATTCCCCCTGCAATAAACTCAACAATGGCAAAGCTTAGATTCAAGAAAAAAGCCAGCCAAACAGCACGTTTTGAACTCATTTTTTTACCTTCCTTTGGTATACTAGTAATAGTATTATCTTCTCACTAGTATTATATTCTCACTAGTATTATCTCTAACTCTAAAAAGAAAGGATAGGGGCAAACTGTTTAGGATGTACGTTACTGAACAGTTTGTTCATAGTGTCCATATGACTGCACAAGATCGTCGCATTACCAAGACTAGAAAAGCTATCTATCAAGCTTTCTTGCACTTACTTAACCAAAAAGATTATGAGGCCATCACCGTTCAGGAAATTATTGACTTGGCTGATGTGGGACGCTCGACCTTTTACAGCCATTACGAGAGTAAGGAACTCTTGCTGGATGAACTCTGCCAAAAACTCTTTCACCATCTCTTTGAGCGTGCTGAACACCTCTCTCCACAAGACTACCTGGCCCATATCTTCCAGCATTTCAAGAAAAATCAAGACCATGTGACCAGCCTCTTGCTTTCAAAAAACGATTATTTTATCCGGCAGCTGCGAAAAGAACTGGAACATGACGTCTATCCCATGTTAGCAGACGAACTGATTCAAGCACACCCCAACATTCCTCACTCCTATCTCAAACACCTAGTCGTCAGCCACTTCATTGAAACTCTCAGCTGGTGGCTAAAAAAGGGTAAGTCTTACACCGAGCAAGAAGTCATCCAGTTTTATTTGGAGATACTGCACGCAAACTCTAAATGAACCTCCTGTTATCTAGAAAGGACTAGCTTTCATGTCTACCTTACAATTTTATTTCCTTTTTCCGAGTTTATTCATGCTTCATGAACTGGAAGAAATCATATGGATGCCATCTTTTGTCAAAAAAATATCATTACAAATTCCATATAAACAAATCTTCACTTTTTACACCCCTTTTGCTTTCAATGCCATTGTCATGGAGCAACTTTTACTTCTAATGATAACACTTTATCTTAGTTACCAATTTAACAACTATACTATTTACACAACCATCGTAATCGCTTATATCTATCATGTGTTCGGACATCTTATTCAGACAATTGTTATTCGAAAATATGTGCCGGGATTGCTAACTGGCATTTTTACGAGTTTATTTTCTCTATTCTATCTCAAAAATAACGTACCAATCAATCTTTATTGGTACTCTTTTATCACTTTAATCCTTATCATTGTTAATCTTGTGCTTTCATTCATGGTTCTTCATAAGAAGACTCTCAAACTAAGGTAAGTTAAAGTCTTAAGTTCTTAAAACTATCACATTACATTTACTTTAATTATCCTAGAAAGAAAACAAATATGCCACTTTATTACATTTTTAACATTATTACAGCCTTCTTAGCCCTTGCTTTTGCTCTTCTTCATTTATTAGTCAGCCTTTCCGAATTAAAAAAGGGCAAGAAGACCCTTGGAATTCACCTACTTTTTCTAGGAAGTAGCCTTGCGACCTTCTCTCTCATCCTCTACTTCTTTTTGCCGATTGTCGCACTATCTCTTTGGCTGATTGGTTGTGGGTTGATTTGCTACGGAGCCTATTGGAATGGCAAGCACAAAGAAAACTTCAATCCAGCCCACCATGTCATTCGGCTTGGAATCGCTCTGATTCTTACCATTTTGTTAGCCCTCATATAAGAAAAACTCAAGTTTTCATTGATAAAACTTGAGTTTTTTGTATTTACGAAATCAATAAGGAATTAAAAATCCTGCTTTTCTTTAAACAGTTTAATCTTTTCTAGGCAGTAATCCATTAATTTCTGTGCTTTTTCAAATGAATAGTCTTTTTCAGATACCGACTTGACTTTCTTTTCATCAAAGTAGTAGCCAGTCAAGCCCCTGACTTCCTCTGATAAGGTGAGATAGTAGCCTGTTTCGATTCCCTGATCTAGATCTTTTGAGAGAGATTTCATCAGGCGTCCAAAGAGGGACTTCTTCGTTTTTTCATCACTGGAATCATTCCCTAAGTTTGTTGAAATTAAGCCAGGATGGTAGGCATTAATAGTGATATTTGAACCTCTTAAAAAGAATTCCCTTGCCAAATAACGTGTCATCCAGATGGTATAGAGCTTGGAATTATTATAGGCCAATCCTGGATTGTATTCTTTCTCAAAACCAAAGTCCAAATCCTTGACCTTGGCAAAATGATGCATATAGGAAGAAGTATTAATGACACGGCCGTCAGTCGCTTTTTCTAATAAGGGGCTTAGCTCGGTTGTTAACATATTGGGAACCAGAACAGATAGCATAAAAGTCAACTCGACATTTTCAGCATTCGCTTTTCGTTCTTTTCCTGCATACAGTCCTGCATTGTTAAACAAGACATCGATCCTTTGAAAGTCTCGCTTGATTTCCTCTACAAATCGATAAACATCATCTAATTTTGAAAAATCAGCCAAGTAGCTCGAAACTCTGCCTCTCAAGGAAACGGCCCGAACCTCTTGAAGCGTAAATTCCAGTTTTTGAGGATTTCGACCATGGAGGATGACATGATGCCCTTCACTAGCCAGTTTCTTTGCCAAATGTTTACCAATACCGTCAGTAGCGCCTGTTATTAGAATGGTTTTGACCATATTAGTCCTCCAAGAAAGCAATGAGTTCTTTTGAAAATTCCTCTGCATATTGGAAGATCGAACCGTGACCAGCATGTGGATAGATGATGAGCTTACTATCTTTTATTTTCTCATGCATATCATAAGAATTTTCTGTTGGAACCTGCATATCCTTGTCTCCGTTGACGATTAAGGTTGGTTGGGTGATAAATCTTAGGTCGTCTTGAGAATCTTTCCCCCAACGTTTAATAGCTTTGAGTTGAGTTAAGAAACCAGGTACACTCATGTCTTTGTCCACAAATTCTTTGGTTCGCATTCCCATTCGTCCAAGAACTTTCAAGGCTTCGATTTTTCCTTGTTCATCATGGTTATAGAAAATATAGCGTTTAGGATCGATGCGCTCGAGTCCAGCTTTAAACATATAGTTAAATGTTTTCCCTGTAACCTTATCGACCTCTTTTCCACCTCGAGGTCCTGTTCCCGCCAAGATGAGACGGTTGACCAAATCAGGCTTGATTCGGATGATTTCTTGGGCAATCATACCCCCCATAGAAAGGCCAAGGAGATTGATCTTATCGTAACCAAGGGCTTTTACAAAGGCAATTGTCTGCTCAGCCATTCCAGGAATGGTTGGTGCCACTTTGCCTTGACTGGCTCCGACACCAGGAAGATCGACCACAATCACATGGTGTTTTTCAGCAATCAAGTCCAAGAGTTTTGGATCCCAGTTGTCGAGGGTTGCTGCCAGATGGACCAGCATCAGAAGAGGTAGTTTTGATTTGCCTTTGCTGAGTTCGCGATAGGCAATTTGATTTCCTTGGACAATGATGTATTGATTTTTAGTTGTAAGATATGACATTGTGTTTTCCTTTTTATTTCTTAAAGATGAGGACTGTTTTTCCACGCGAGCGACCATTAGCGACCTTGTCTAAGGCGCTATTCACTTCTTCAAATGGATAGACTGTATCGATAGATGGCTTGATTTCCAATTTGCTAAAGAGGTCAGCTACCTCTTGTAATTGAGCGCCATTGCTTTCTACAAAGATAAAATGGTAGTGAACGCCGTATTTGTCAGCCATCTTATCAAATTTGCGACCGGCTAATCCAAGAATCATCTGTTTCCATTTTGGCAAATTCATGCGTTTGGCAAAGTCACTATTTGGCATAGCACGAAGTGACACAAGCTGACCACCTTTTTTCATGATAGACATTTGTTTTTCAGTCTCAGCGCCCCCAAGAGTATCAAGGACATAATCAACCTGGCTAACAGTTTTTGTATAATCCTCTGTTTTGTAATCGATAAAGCGGTCTGCTCCTAGCTTCAATACACGCTCAGCGCTATCTCCAGCCCCATTGGTAATGACCTTCAAACCTTTAGCTTTAGCAATCGGAATGGCCATACCGCCGACACCGCCTGTACCACCAGAGATAAAGATGGTTTTTCCAGCTTGAGCGCCCATGAGTTCTAGGGCTTGCATAATGGTCAAGGCAGTCAAAGGGACAGCAGCCGCTTCCTCATCTGAAAGATAGTCTGGAACCTTGGCTAGAGCCTGACTATCGACAGCTACGTATTCAGCAAAGGCACCAGTATGATCAAGTGGTAAACGTCCAAAAACTCGGTCTCCGACTTTGAGATTTTTGACTTGTTTACCGGTCTCTTCAATGATACCGACCACTTCATTTCCAGCAGTTTGTGGGAGTTTGTAAGGGACAATCATCTTGACTTCTCCTCGGGAAATCATGTTATCGAGAGGATTAACACCAGCAGCGGTGACTTTGACCAAAACTTCTTTGTCTGTGATACTTGGTTTTGCGATTTCTGTGATGTTAAGAGTGATATTCTTTTTGTTATAAGTAGTATGTTGTGCAGCTTTCATTGTCTTCTCTTTTCTATTTTTTGTTGTATCTGATGCAGATACAAGTATAGTCTTTTTAAAACTGATCTGCATGCAAATCAGTTTCGTTTTTGTTTGGCATCTTTATAAAGATTGTCAATGACATCTTCTAAGGTTTGGTGGGCTAGTTCCTTCTCAAGTTGAGCTTCAGCGCTAGCAAATAGTGGCGAAACTGCTCCTTGGATATGTTTTCCAACGGGACAATCAGGATTGCTATTTTGGTGAACAGGAAATAAGCTGATGTGGCTGACTTCTTGTGTGGCAAAATAAATGTTAAGTAAGGTGATGTCCTTTGGCGATTTACTAAGTTGGTAGCCCGTTTTTCCTTGATGAGACTGGATTAGTCCAGCATTTTTCAATAAGGCAATCACCTTACGAATATAACTCGCATTGGTGCCAACGCTAGTTGCTAGTGCTTGAGAACTTAAGGTATCCTTGCTCTCACTAATCATGGTTAGGATATGTAGAGCAACTGAAAATTTTGTATCCATATAAACTCCTTTAGATAACTTGTATCCGACGCAAGAACAAGTATAACACAAATAAAAAGAAAAGCAAGACTTTTGCTTCACTGTAAAAACACAAAAAAAGACCCTACTGGATCCTCTTATTAATTGATAAACATAAGTATTAAGCTTTCTTGGCCGCCTTCGTCCATTGGTACCAACCAACCAGACTATTGATCAAGTAAATGAAGTATTTCCCTTGAATTTGAAGGCTTTTTCCCCACCAAAGATAGATGGAGAACACATTGGTCGCTGCCCAGAAAATACACTGTTCGCGGTAGACAGCCGTCATTAAGAGTTGACCGACACCATTGGTCGCATCTGTAACGGAATCCCGGAAAGGCCGATTGGCTCCAACTGATTGGTAAATATAGCCAAATACCAGTCACCAAAGGACACTGATCGACAAGTACTTGATCCAGCCTACCGCATCCAGCTTACGAGCAACAAACTCTTGCTCTTCCTTTTTGAACTGGGCTTGGTAGATCAAAAAGTGTTAAAAATAAGACAGTAACCTCAGAATAGATACTGTCTTATCTCTTTTTTTTACTTAAAGCCTTGATAGACTTGACAAATGGTAGAAAAGAACCGTGAGTTCTTGCCAGAAGCTGAAGTTAATCCTTCAACCTGGAAAACCCGCAGAGGTGACTTTTTCTATACATCTCGATTTTTCTGGCAATAATCATTAACCGATAAATATGTCTGTGAATCACCCAGCGACTCCGCTATGTCCATAATCCGCGGTGGTAGTAATCCCACTCGCTGGACAAGTTCGTGATCGCTGAACAATTCCCGTGGACTGCCGGCGAAGCCAAACTTCCCGTGTTCCATAACATACACCGACTCAAACTCGGCGGCGACCCAATCCATGTCATGGGTGATGGTCACAACTTGGTGGCCAGAATCAGCCAACTGATGGAAAATTGCGGTCAACTTGCGCCGGCTTTCCCAATCAAGCGACATCATCGGCTCATCAAATAAATAAATCGCCGGATCCACTGCCAAAACTGTGGCAACGCTCAACAGCTTGCGTTCCGACAATGACAGGTCATATGGACTTTCAGCTGCTTTATCATCCAAGCCAACTCTTTTTAGAGCCGCTAAAGCCCGCCTCGTAATCGTGTCGTGGTCATCCATGACCTGCGCGACACTCCACTCCACCTCTCGTTGAACGGTCGGGTTGAAAAGCTGATCGTCAGGATTCTGAAAAGTAATCCCAACCTTCAGTAACTTTTCGACTGGTTTAAGATCATTAAAATTTTCTCCATCAATCTTAATCACACCGGTTTGTGGTGTCAGCAAGCCCGTCAACAATTTGAAGAGCGTTGATTTACCGGCACCATTTTGGCCGACAATCGCCACCATCGGATCGGCGAAGTGTTTGTCTTCAACATCCAAGCTAAAGGACCGTTCCGGATAAGTGAACGTCAGGTGGTTCAGTTCAATTGTGGACATAACAAGCCTCCTTCAGATCAGCGCCATTCACCGGATACCGGCCATCAGCCAAGTGCCAATCCATTTTTTGAGCAAGTTGCTGGATTGTCGGGGCTGGAATCTGCCAGTCAGCTGCCAAATGATTAAACACCTCACCCGGCCTGCCCTGGGCTACCATTTGACCCTCGTGCAGCACCCACACAACGTCGGCGACTTCGCACAAATCGTCAATTTCACTGGTGACAATGAAGACAGTCGTCTCTTTGACTTGGGCCAGCCATTGGAAAAATTGCCGGCGGCCAAGGGGATCCATCTGACTGGTCGGATCATCCATAATCAAAACAGCCGGATTAGCCACAATCGCCGTGGCAATTGCCAACCGCTGGATCTGACCACCGGAAAGGCTCTCGGGACGCAAATTCAGCTGTTCAATCAGCCCCATTTGCGTGGCAACTTCTTCAACCCGTTTTTGAATCAGTCCTTCAGCCATTCCCTGATTAATCAAGTCAAAGGCGATTTCATCGGCAACCGTATCTGCCAACCCGCTTAGTTGGCCAGCTGGATTTTGCAGTACAACTCCATTCATGGCATTATAAACGGGCCAATTGTCGGACACTCGCTGGCCAAACATGTGCCAGTCGCCCTCAATCTCAGCAGACACAATTTTGGGAATGACCCCTGCCAGCACACGGCACAAAGTCGATTTGCCGGAGTGGCTATTCCCGATAATCCCAACCACCTGACCGGTATGAACCTCCGCGTTAATCTGACGCAGTTGTGGTTGCTCAGTACCCGGATAACGGGTGGTCAAATTTTCAATTACAATCCGTTTATCTTCTTCCATATCTTCCACCCAATCAATAAAATTGCCAATCCAGTCAGACCAATGTGCAGAGTCCGCGACAGGCGATACACGCGCTGGGAGGTTCTGACAGTCCGGTTGGGATTATCAAAACCTCTCAGTTGGAGCGAAATCGACCGCGCCATCGATTGATCCAAGGTCTTAATCACCAATGGAATTAGAACCGGCAGGACTGACTTTAATTTCTGAATCAACGTTTTTTGCGGATTGGTTCCGCGAACTTTTTGTGCCTGCTGGATTTTCCGCATATTGCGCATCATTTCCGGCAAAATATAACACACCGACATCAGAACGTAGACGGTTTTATAAGACAATCCGGACAGTTCCAAATAGGCCGCGTTTTCTGAAATACTCGTGGTCACCATAAAAAAGCCACTGGTCAAAATAATCACCAATACTCGACAACCCAGAGTGGTGGCGTAAATCAGGCCTTCTTTGTAGAACGACACCCCAAGCACAGAAAACAGCACAGTTTGATTCCGACTGTAAAATAACCCTTGGATGATCAGCATGGTGCAAATCAGAAACAGGCTGAATCCCAGCGCCTTAAAGATGGTAGAACTCAATTTGGAAAATAATAATAGCAATGTTGCGACAAGAATTAATCCGGCCTGAAGCAATAAATTCATACTGGCAAAGCTCAACAACGTCATGTCCAAGATGAACAAGAGCTTAGTAATCGGATCGATCACCTGGTACCACTTGAGCTTGACCCGTGGCGCTCCAGAAATCAATGTTTGATCAGTCATCATTTATCACCGCTAAAGAAGTGCACCATCCGCTTCGGCAGCTGACGATAGATGAAGAATGCCAGGTAGGCCACGCAGACTTTATCCAAAATATCCAAGACAAACTCATCGGTAAATGAGGCCAGCCACACTGGTGCATGATTGGCGACCATTACCGCAAACAATGAGTCACCCCAAGCGATACCGGTCTGACCACCCCAAAAGATGACGTTGAGTGGCGTTGAAATGACAGCTGAAACGATGGCAATAATAATAGCAGAAACAAATACTCGTCGCGCTGACGAGAACCACCCATTGGCGTGCAAAACTCCGACAGCAATCCCAATTCCGATGCTGGTAATCGCATACACGGTTGAAATTGGCGATAAGGTCAGCCCATAGATCACGTTGTTGATGAAACCACTGATGGCACCGGCAACCGGCCCAGCCAACATGCTGGCAAGAAAGGTTCCCAAAGACCCCAGCCAAACGGGCAACTTTAACCCCTCCGCCAAGGCTTTGGCAACATAGTTAATCCCCACGGCAGCGGGAATCAAAGTCATGGTGGAAGCACTTAAGTTAAATTTCCACATACTGGTACGATGAATCGGTTCTGTTTTCATAATCTTCTCCTTTTGTTTTTAAAGAGCCGTGTCAGGAATGACTTTCGGACGCAACGCTCTATAGAATAGTTAATAGAACTATTTAGTCTTTTCACAATACCAACCGTAGTCGACATAGATTAATATAGTAAAATTACTATTTCTAAGTTCATACTCTATATCATACGCTTATTTTCAAAATTGTCAAGTCTTTTCTGAAAATTCTTCAAAAAAATTTGGAAAATTTAAAATGCCTAGCTCAGCTAGACATCTTTTGTTTCTATAATGACTTTAATCGTTATTGCTTATACTAGACAACATCTAGTCTGTTACATAAATCTCGCCACGGCTATAGAGGGCAGCTTTTCCCGCAAGATAAAGCTTATCGCCTTCTAGTCGGCAAATAAGATGACCACTTCTCTTAGAGGCTTGATAAGCTCTAAATTCTTCTTGTCCTAACTTTTTAGCCCATAAGGGAATGACATGACAATGCCCAGAACCACAAACTGGATCCTCCATGACTGATAATTTTGGTGCAAAACTACGTGTAACGGTATCATAGTTTTTACCTTTAGCTGTGATATTTAGGAGTAAGCCATCTAATGCTTTAACTTTATCAAAATCTGGAGTCGCAGCAATGACATCATTTTCATGAGGGAGGATACACACTAGATCTCTTCCAAGCCACGCTTCAAGAGGACGGACACCGATTGCTTCTTCCATCTCACTTGTTACTGGAACTTGGTGCATCGAGTAAACTGGGAAATTCAGCTCATAATACTCAGCTTTCTTAGTAACCACAAGTTCGCCACTTTGTGTTGCAAAGGTAAGATTTTCAGCTTCTTTTTCTTTAAATTGAAAGAGAACGAAGGCAGTTGCTAAAGTAGCATGACCACACAAATCGATTTCTCCACCGGGAGTAAACCAACGTAAATCGTAATAGCCGTTCTTTTTAACCGTAAAAGCTGTCTCAGAGAGATTATTTTCTTTGGCAATATTCTGTAAGGTATTATCCGACAACCATTCGTCCAGAAGACAAACAGCAGCTGGGTTCCCTTTAAAAACGGTATCTGTAAAAGCATCAACGATAAATTGTGAAACCGTATATTGACTAATTGACATGAAGGGCTCCTTAATTTGTTATCTTTATTATATCTGAAAATAGGATAGAAAACAGACAAATAGTAACTAAAAAAGTTAATTGAAAAAGTTACTTTTTGTGCAAATTTTCCATTATTTCTTAATAACACCTTCTTTTACCAAGAAATCATGTGCGACTTGGGCAGCCGGTTTACCTGCTACTCCCACTTGGTAGTTCATCTGGCTCATTTGCTCTGCTGTGATTTTACCAGCTAACTTGTTTAGAATGCCTTCCAATTCTGAATGTTTCTTAAGAAGAGCTTCTTTCATGAGGGGTGCTCCTTGATAAGGTGGGAAGAGTTGTTTGTCATCCTCTAGGGCCACAAGGTCATAGCGAGCAAGCTCGGCATCCGTTGAATAGGCATCTGTTATCTGGATTTCACCAGACTGGATAGCCTGGTAGCGAAGGGCTGGCTCCATAGTGGAGACTTGTAGATTAAGACCATAGACTTTCTGCAGGCCCTTGTTCCCATCCTCTCGGTCATTAAACTCCAAGGTAAATCCTGCCTTGAGTTGTCCTTCCACCTTTTTCAAATCTGAAATGGTCTTGAGGCCATACTCTTGGGCAATTTTCTTAGGCACCGCGACAGCATAGGTATTCTGATAAGCCATGGGTTTGAGCAAGGCCAGGTTGTCTTGTCGCTTGATCCCATCTCGAGCCGCTTGATAGACTGCTTCTGGATCATGGTCGACTTGCGGCGCCGGCTTGAGAAGACTTTCGGTCACGGTTCCTGTAAACTCTGGATAGATATCAATATCCCCTTTTTTCAGAGCTTCATAGAGGAAGGTGGTCTTGCCAAAATTTGGTTTAACAGTCACTGTCATGTCCGTGTTTTCTTCGATCAAAATCTTGTACATATTGGCTAGAATTTCCGGTTCAGGACCTAACTTCCCAGCGATGACCAGATTTTCTTTTTCAGGTTTGGGAAGAAAACTTGGTGTATAAGATACTCCCAATCCGATAACCATTACCGCAAAAGCCACAAAGATGGTCCGCAATTTGGCCTTTTCCATCCATTTGAGAAGAAGGTTAAAGGCGATGGCTAAGAAGGCTGAAGACAGGGCACCAATCAAAATCAGACTGGCATTATTGCGGTCAATCCCCAGAAGGATAAAGGAACCCAGTCCCCCAGCTCCAATCAAAGCAGCTAGAGTAGCCGTCCCGATAATCATCACAGCTGCTGTCCGAATCCCAGACATAATGACGGGCATGGCCAAGGGAATCTCGAACTTCTTCAAGCGCTCCCACTTAGTCATCCCAAAGGCAACCCCTGCTTCTTCTAGACTTGGGTCAATCCCCTGCAAACCGGTGATGGTATTTTGAAGGATGGGGAAAATGGCATAGATGACGAGAGCTGTCAAGGCCGGAAGTGTTCCGATCCCCATGATGGGAATGAAGAGCCCCAAAAGGGCCATGGAAGGAATGGTCTGGAAGATCCCAGCTACCTGTAAAACCCAGTTGCTGGCTCTCTTGCGTGTACTTAAATAAATAGCCAGAGGGACCGCCAGAAAAATCGCAAGGAGAAGGGTCAGTAATGACAGTTGCAAATGTTGCCCCAGTGCAGTGAGCCAGTCCCCAAAGCGTTCTTGAAAGGTTGTAAGTAGTTTAGACATGGTGAGCACCTCCAAACAAATCTGCCACAAAGTCGTTGGCAGGTTGGGCTAGAATGGTCTCAGAATCCGCCACCTGCACAATCTCTCCTTCCTGTAGCACCGCAATCCGATCGCCTAATTTTAAGGCTTCGTCTGTGTCATGGGTCACGAAAATAGTCGTCATACCAAATTCTTTGTGCAAGTCTTTGGTGAGAGCCTGTAGCTGTTTGCGAGAAATAGCATCCAAGGCTGAAAAGGGCTCGTCCATTAATAGAATCTTTGGTTCCCCAATGATGGCACGCACAATCCCAATCCGTTGTTGCTCCCCACCCGATAACTCGCTTGGCTTGCGATTTGCATACTCTGCAGCAGGCAGACCTACCTTGTCCAAGAGTTCTTCAGTTTTAGAGGCTATTTGGCTTTTAGTCCACCCTTTCATCTCTGGAATTAAAGCAATGTTCTCAGCGACAGTTAGATTTGGAAAGAGAGCAATGGCCTGCAAAACATAACCAGTAGAAAGACGTAACTCTCGTTCATCATAGTCCTTGATGCGTTTTCCGTCCATATAGATATTGCCATCAGTTGGCTCCAAAAGACGGTTAATCATCTTGATCATGGTGGTCTTTCCAGATCCTGAAGGGCCTACGAGGACCATAAATTCACCATCTTCAATACGGAGATTGACATCTTTTAAAATGTCTGTATCCGTGTAGCGCAGGACTACATTTTTATATTCAATCATATTCTTCCTCAATTTTCACAATTACTTTCCCGAAGGACTGGCTACTTTCAAGATAGGTGTGCGCTTCTTGTATCTCTTCTAGTCTATAAACCTTCTCAGGCCGGACATCCACTTGATACAATTCCACAAAATCGATCAACTCTTGGAGCTTTTCATTTGAAACATTCCCCGAATAAAAGGTCGTTAAATAAACATTCTTCGACAATTCAACAATTGGATCAAAATCAGCCAAGGTCCACTGGCCACCTAATTGACCACAAGAGCAGATAATTCCTCCTTCACTTAAGTGATGGATACTATCTTTGATATGGCGAGGTCCCACTAGATCTAGAATTTTGGTGAAAGACTCCTCACTTTGCAAAACGCCATCCTTCTCCAAAATCACCTGATCAAAACCAACCGCCTTCAATTGGTCTTTCTTGGCTAAATTTCGGCTAGTTCCTACCAAGTGAATCTCAGGAAATTTTCCTTTAAGTAGTTTTGCAAAAGCAATTCCTACACCACTGGTTGCTCCGCGAACTAACACGCAATCTTTCTCCTCAATCTTGAGATTGAGAAAAGATCCAAAAGCTGTGTAATAGGTTTCAGGAAGGGCAATCAAGCTTTCCAAATCAAGTTCTGTCTCTATCGGATAAATTTGCTCATTTGGGAGAAGTGTATACTCTGCATAACCTCCATCAAAAGCTCGCCCCATCTCCCCCATAATAGAAATGATTTGCTGTCCAATCTTCAAATCCGGTCGTGTCGTTTGTTCCACAAGACCGACACACTCAATTCCTAACACACGAGGAAATTGAACTGACGGCGATAGACCCTGACGGGTAAAAATTTCACTGTGATTGATGCCAAATCCTTGAATTTTCACCAAGGTCCAACCGGCCCTCAAAATTGGTTTTTGTCGTTCGACAACTTCTAATACCTCTGGTCCACCTGGACTGCTCACAACAACTGCTTTCATAAGGTACTCCTTCTTAAAACTTCCCTCTATTGGTCAAGTCTTCTACCTTAGGCATGACTTCCTTATTATCCCAATGTTCAACAATTTTTCCATTTTCTAAACGGAAAATATCGTACTGAGCATAAGGCACTCCATCCATCAAGACCTGGCCATAACTAACTGCATAATTCCCTTGCGTCAAGAGTTGGAAAACAAAGTCATAGGCCACATCGTGCTCGCGTACATAGTTCTTATAAGCTTGGCTTCCTTGCCCAATCTCATGGTTATGCTGGATCAGTTCCTCTTCCACAAAGTCTTCCCATTGATCGAGTTCCTTGTTTTGGAAAATTTCTGTTAAGAAACGACGGACCAATTTTTTATTTTCTGCTGTCTTACCCAAATCCTTGATTTCAAAATCTCCAAAGATCTGATCTAGTTGGCCATCTTCAGGTATGCGATAGTAGTCAATAACGTCCCAATGCTCAACGATACTACCATTTTCATCTGCACGGAATGTATCCGTCGTTACCCATTGGGCTTCTCCACCGTTCAGATATTGGTGAACATGAACAAAAACAAGATTTCCATCTTCAATGGTACGAACAATCTTAATATCACGTTCTGGATGACGTTTAAAAAAATCTGAAAAGAAAGCCGCAAAACCTTCTTTCCCATCTGGCACCCCTGTCGAGTGTTGGATATAGGTATCCCCTACAGAGCTAGCCTGAGCTTCTGCCACACGGCCATCTTGAATGGCATGAAGATATAAATTTTGTGCGTTTTGTGCTTGAATAGACATGACTTATTACTCGTTTTCTTTTTTCTTTAAATTATTTATAATCCGCTCTTGATAGGCTTGAAATTCTTGGATTTCGTTATCCGAAAATCCTTGATAGAAAATCTCACCCAGTTCCTTACTAACACGGTCCCCAATTTCTTTTTGTGCCCAACCGAGGTCTGTCAAAGAGATATATTTTTTCCTTTTATCCTGCGTGCAAGGTTGAATCGTGACCAAACCTTGTTCTTCCAATTTCTTAACCATGCTAGTCAATGTGTTATTAGCTAGTCCCGTCGCTAGAGCAATATCAGTTGCAGTTGCCCTGCCTGGCTCTTTTTGCCATAAGACTG
>OKWY01000087.1_pt1 | contig 39707 bp, 28 predicted proteins | sample 1607041 | NCBI WGS metagenome assembly OKWY01 (sample SAMN07501038, study PRJEB24779) | human gut metagenome | isolation source: stool | host: human infant | place: USA: Pittsburgh, PA | reverse complement strand
AGCTGCAACGTCCTCGGCGATGGACCGGGCAGCATCCGCCAGCTCGGCCCGACCACCGTAGTTGACGCACATGATCAGGTCGAGGGTCTTGCAATGCGAGGTCGCCCGATCTGCCTTCTCCAGGGCATGAATAACGCTCTTCCACAGCTTGGGCCGGCGCCCGCTCCACCGCACGTGCACGCCCCACTCGGCGAGCTGGTCGGTGCGCCGCGCGAGTACGTCGGAGGCGTAGTTCATGATGAAGGAGACCTCGGCGGGCGACCGCTTCCAATTCTCGGTGGAGAAGGTGTAGACGCTCAGGTAACGCACGCCCGCGTCGATCGCGCCGGCGATCGTATCCATGAGGGCATACTCCCCCGCCCGATGCCCCTCGGTGCGGGCCAGGCCGCGGCTGTTGGCCCAGCGTCCGTTGCCGTCCATGATGAGGGCGACGTGCGCGGGCACCTCACCCTTTCGAAAGACGGGTGCCTCGCAGTGCCACTGGCCGGGCCCGAGCAGCGGCGCGGTGGGGTCGTTCGGTGCGCGGTCCATGGGGGTGGGTCGCAGGTCCGTCATGGGTGACTCCTATCGATGACGCTCAGCGAGCGCAGGCGACGTTCCAGATGCCATTGTGTGTACGAGGAGATGAGGCCCGAGGCCTCGGTGCGCGCATAGGGTTCGCATCGGTCAGCCCGCTCCCAGTCGCCACTGAGCAGCTGGCCGAGGAGGGCGACCGTGTCGGGCGCAGGCGAGGAGGCGCCGGGCGGGCGGCAGGTATCGCAGACGGTGCCGCCGTCGGGGATAGAGAACGAGGAGTGGGGCCCCTGCGTGCCACACACGGCACAGTCGAAGCAGGAGGGTGCCCATCCGGCCAGGGCGAGGGCGCGCAGCGTGTAGGACGTGCGGATGAGGGTCGGGTCATGACGGCCTCGAGCCAGGGCGTTGAGAGCGCCCAGAAGAAGCAGGTATTGAGAGTGAGTGCCGTCGTGCGCATCCGCGGTGAGGCGCTCGGCGGTTTCGACGACGACGGTGGCCGCGAGGTAGAGGTCGTAGTTGGCGGCGATGGCGTCGCCGTATTGGGCGATCGAGGCGACCTGGGTGAGGGTGTCGAGGGTGCGGCCGTGGTGGAGCTGAGCGTCGATGACGGAGAAGGGCTCAACGCGTGCGCCGAACTTCGAGGTCGTCTTGCGCACTCCCTTGGCCACAGCGCGCACCTGCCCGTGCTCGGCGGTCAGCAGCGTGATGATGCGATCCGCTTCGCCCAGCTTGTGGGTGCGCAGAACGATCGCCTCGTCTCGATAGGACTTCATCACACGGACATTGTGTCACGACCGCACGAGTTGGGAGAGAAGGCCCGCCCCGCATCGCACGGCGCGAAATCTGTTGTGAAGTGCGCTGTCACATCGATCGACAAGCGCCCCCGCGTGCACTGTCAACAATATATGAGAAACTGACAGCGTGGTCGGTTACACAGCCGGCAAGTGGTTTTCGAGTAGATAGTTTCTTCGTAACTGGATATGGTTTACCCATAACCGTCGAAGGAAGGAAACAAATGGCTCCGCCGATTGATGCCCGCGAAAAGCTTGGCACCGCACTGCGCCAGGCCCTGACGCAGACCCCGCTGTCAAAGATCTCTGTCAGCGCACTGACACGCTCCGCCGGGGTCACCCGTCAAGCGTTCTACTACCACTTCAACTCCCTCAACGACCTCAACGCCTGGGTTTTCCGCGAGGAAGTCACAGCGCACCTGACCACCAGTTCGGGAGAATGGCTCGACGCCATCGAAGCGACCATGACGTGGATGCACGCCCATCGCGACGAGACCGCCGCCGCCATGAAGACTATCGAGGCGAACGACCTGTGGGCATTCCTGGCCTCCCACATTCAGGAACTCATCGAGTCCCGCCTCCCCGGCTCCGCCTCGGCCACGGCGCGCGACGTCGTCGCCCAGCACTTCGCGCTGGCGACCACCGCGCACATGGCTCAGTGGATGCTCTCCGGCCTGGAGGTCAACCCCTCGCTCGCTATTGCGCGCATGCGAGTACTGATGACCGACCAGACCACCCCGGCTCTGGGCCGTCTCGCCAAGTAATGCGGTAATTCCCACCAACCGCACGAGGGCAGACACAGCTCACGCCAGGCCCCGGCCTCGTTCCACCAACGAGACCGGGGCCTGGCGCATATCCGCAACACAATCGTGACAACCAATCCCTAGACGCGTGACCAGGTCATCGCTGTACGATTGGTCAGTTCTGTCTAGACAGGCATTAGGCAGCTCCGCGAATTTACATGTATAGTTCGCACGTAACCTCATTGTTTCTTGTCGCCGAGGATCACTGATGCCCCACCCCGATGCGAAAGAGCGGCTCGCACGCGCCCTGCGCGACGCCCTCACGACCGTCCCCCTGTCGAAGGTGACGGTTTCCGGAATCACGCGCACTGCCGGCGTGACACGCCAAGCCTTCTACTACCACTTCTCTGACATCCGCGACCTGACCGTGTGGGCCTTCAAGCGCGAGGTCGCCGACCAGATCATCGCTCACACCACCTACGAGGACTGGTCCGATGGCCTGCTCGCCATGTTCGTGTGGATGCAAAAACACCCCGACGAGACCCGCTGCGTGGTCTCCTCCCTCGGCATGGAGGATCTGCAGATCTTCCTCCACAAGCAGCTACGCGCCGTCATGGAACCCATCGTCGATCAGCACAGTGCCGACCTGCCCGTCACCGAAGACGACCGCGCGTTCGTCACCGACCACTTCACCCTCGCCATCCTCGGCCATGTCTCCCAATGGCTCGCAACCGGCATGAGCACCGACCCCTACATCCTCACCGAGCGCATCGCCCGCGTGCTCGACGGCCAGGTGCGTCGATCCCTCGAGGCCCTCGCGGCAAACCCGATCCCGGCCGCGCAGCGCACCTGAAGACACAGGTGAACCCCCGCCTCGTTTTTCTCCATGAACGAGGCCGGGGTTCGCCCTATCTGTCTGCGAGCGCTTAGCGCAGGGCGCGGTTGACCGCCGAGATGACGGCCTTGTAGGACGCGCGCGTGATCGAGGAGTCGATGCCGACCCCCCACACGATCTGGCCGTCGACCGCAGCCTCCACGTAGGCGGCGGCGCGGGCATCGCGGCCCTGGCTCATCGCGTGCTCAGAGTAGTCGAGGACGCGCACGTCGAGATCGAACTCGTGCAGCGCCGAGACGAAGGCGTCGATCGGGCCCGTACCCGTGGCCTGCACCTTCACGGTCTCGCCGCCGTCCGTGAGCGTCGCGTTGAGCTCGACATGCTCGTCATCGATCGAAGAAACCTGCGAGGCGCGCATCTCGAAGCGGCCCCACGGCTCCAGGCCGGGAGCGGCGCTAGTGGGCAGGTACTCGTCCGCGAAGATCTGCCACAGCGTGGCCGCGTTGATCTCGCCGCCGTACGTGTCGGTGTGGCGCTGGACGATGCGGGAGAACTCGACCTGCAGGCGACGCGGCAGCTCGAGCGCGTGCGCCGTCGACATGAGGTAGGCGACGCCGCCCTTGCCGGACTGCGAGTTCACGCGCACCACGGCCTCGTACGAGCGGCCCACGTCGTGCGGGTCGATCGGCAGGTAGGGCAGCTCCCACACGACCGCTTCCTCGTCACCGCCGGCCGCGTCCACCTTGGCCTTGCGGGCGGCAAAGCCCTTCTTGATCGCGTCCTGATGGGAACCGGAGAAGCTCGTGTACACGAGGTCACCGACGTAGGGGGCACGCGGGGAGGTCTCCATCTGCGTGCAGTGCTCGACCGTGCGGCGAATCGCGTCCACATCCGAGAAGTCGATGCCCGGATCGATTCCCTGGCTAAACAGGTTCAGGCCCAACGTCACCAGGTCGACATTGCCGGTGCGCTCGCCCTGGCCGAGCAGGCAGCCCTCGATGCGGTCCGCGCCGGCCAAGAGCGCCAGCTCGGCCGTCGCCACGCCCGTGCCACGGTCGTTGTGGGGGTGCACGGACAGGGCCACGTACTCGCGGCGGCTCAGGTTGCGACTCATCCACTCGATCTGATCCGCGAACACGTTCGGGGTCGAACGCTCAACCGTGGAGGGCAGGTTCAGGACGATCTCGCGCCCCTCGCCCGGCTCCCACACATCCATGACGGACTCGCACACCTCGAGGGCGAAATCAAGCTCAGTATCAACGAAGATCTCGGGCGAGTACTCGAAGCCGAAGATCGTCTCATCGCCCAGGCGCTTCTCAGCCTGCGCGATCACCTCGCGCGCACCGAACTGCGCCAGCTCGATCGTCTGCTCCTTGTCTGCGTGGAACACGACCTCGCGGAACACGGGGGCCGTCGCGTTGTAGAGGTGCACCGTCGCGCGCGGGAAGCCCACCATGGCCTCGACCGTGCGCTCGATCAGCTCGGGGCGCGACTGGGTAAGAACCGAGATCGTCACGTCCTCGGGCACCGCGTCGTCCTCGATGAGGGAACGCACGAAGTCGTAGTCGGTCTGCGAGGCCGCGGGGAAACCGATTTCGATCTCCTTATAACCCAGCTTAATCAGCAGGTCGTACATGCGGCGCTTACGGGCCGGGTCCATCGGCTCGATGAGGGCCTGATTGCCATCGCGCAGGTCGGTGGACATCCAGCGCGGCGCCTTCGTGATGCGCTTGGAGGGCCACTGGCGATCCGGCAGGTCCACGGGATTCGTATCGAGGAACGCCCGATACTTACGAATCGGCATGCGCGAGCCGGAGGGGACGGGAACAGCGGATGTAGTCTTCACGCTTCGTAGTCTATCGACGAGGCTCCGCCCGCGAGCAGACGCTGCGCATACTGGACGTGAGATGCGGCGCGCTCCCCCTTCCAGCACTGACAAAGAAAAACGCTCAAAAATGCGTCCGCCCCCACCTTTATATGTCATGATAATTAGGTCCATTGTCCCACTCACTGACGCGCGGAGCAGCCATGACTTCTCTCTTGTTAGCCCAATCCTTTACCCCGTCGACGACGGCAGTCGCGGGGAATGTCTTCCTGACAGCCGTCGTCGGACTTCTTCCGCTCGTCGTCTTCTTCGTCCTCATGGGCGTCTTCAAGGTCGCCACCCACTGGTGCTCGATCATCTCCCTGGTGCTGTCCTTGGGCATCGCGGTCTTCGCCTTCAAGATGCCCCTCGGCATGGCCCTTCTGTCCGGCACGCAGGGTGCCGCGATGGGCTTCATGCCGATCATCTACATCATCATTGCGGCCGTGTGGCTGTACAACCTCACCGAGAAGTCGGGACGCAGTTCCGACCTGAAGGCCGTCTTCAATACGATCGGCCGCGGTGACCAGCGTGCGCAGGCCCTCATCGTCGCCTGGTGCTTCTGTGGCCTACTCGAGGGCCTGGCCGGCTTCGGCGCGCCCGTGGCCATCACCTGCGCCATGCTCGTGACTCTCGGAGTCCCCAAGATCAAGGCCGCCGTCGTGGCCGTCGTCGGTAACGCCATCAACGTCGGCTTCGGTGCCATGGCCATCCCCACGACCACGGCTGGCAAGCTCGGTGGTGCAGACCCCGTCGTCGTCGCCGGCGACATGGGCCACCTGACCTGGATCTTCTGTCTGTTCATCCCCCTCCTCCTGCTGTTCATCCTCGACGGCGGGCGCGGCGTGCGCCAGCTGTGGCCCCTCGCTCTCGTTGCGGGTGCTGCGGCTGGTGCCGGCCATTTCTTCACCCCCTCGGTCTCCTACGAGCTGACCGCCGTGGTCGCCTCCCTGCTGGGATTCGCCGCCTGCTACGCCTTCCTGCTGGTATGGGGTCCCACGACCCCCGCGGAGTGCGCGACCGCGGCCGACGAGTCCGATAAGCCCACCGGCTCGCGCATCGGACTGGCCCTGCTGCCCTACGTCCTCGTCGTCGTCATCATCGCGATCACGAAGCTGGCCAAGCCGATCGCGGCCTTCTTCTCCTCGACGGACGTGAAGGTCCCGTGGCCCGGCATCTACGGCAACCTGCTAACCGGCGACGGATCGCCCTCGACCGCCGCGATCTACTCGCTGCAGATCCTGTCCAACCCCGGCACCTGGATCTTCGTCACCGGCATCATCGTCGCCATCGTGTACGGCACGAACTCGTCGAACGGCCGCTTCCAGACCTCCGTCGGCGAGATGTTCGCGGTCCTGCCGCGCACCATCTACTCGCTGCGCATGGCCATCCTGACGATCGCCTCCGTCATGGCCCTCGCCTTCGTCATGAACTTCTCGGGCCAGACCACCTCGATCGGCGCCGCCCTGGCGACGACGGGTGCGGCCTTCGCGTTCCTCTCCCCCATCCTGGGCTGGATCGGCACGGCCGTCGCCGGCTCCGCGACCTCGGCGGGCGCGCTCTTCGCGAACCTGCAGTCGACCGCTGCGGCCGGTGCGGGCCTCGACCCGTCGATCCTGCTGGCCGCCAACACCATCGGCGGCGGCATCGGCAAGATCGTCTCCCCGCAGAACCTCGCAATCGCCGCCTCCTCCGTCGATTCGGAGGGTTCCGATGCGGAGATCCTCAAGAAGGCCGCCCCCTACTCGATCGGCCTGCTCCTGGTGCTATGCACCCTGGTGTTCATCGCATCCCAGGGCTGGCTCGGCGCCTACATGCCGCACTGACCGACGGCGGATGGGCTCGGGAGGTCCCGGGAAGCAAGTTGCTTCCCGGGACCTCCCCCTTGTAGGCTCCCATCAGAAGTACAGACAAAGGAGACGCCAGTGCGCCACAGATCCTCCCTGCGAGCTATTCGGCCTCGCGCGGAAGCCCTGAGCCGGTGTTGTCTTGGCCTCGTCGCCATCGCAGCGCTCGCCACCGCGTGCAACCCGTTCACCCCCAGGAACACGCCGACTGCCACGCCGACTCAATATCCGCAGGACCCGCGCTTCGCCGAATTCACTTACGAGACCGATGATGAGCTAAAGGTTCAGGAGCGCGTCGATTCGTTCAACGAGCGTATGTCCGGACTGGGGGCGACCGACGGGCACGTTATCACGGCACATTTCCGGGATGGCGCCGACCGGCAGCCGACGCCGGACCGCCAATTCTGGCTGACCGGTGTCGCCGAGGTCCCCGACACGACGATCACCATGCTCGTCGACGACACCGACGGCGGATCTTCGTTGTTGCCCGGCATCCACCCGCTCTTGTACGAGTACGTGCCCGAGGAATGTACTTTCACGACCGTTGACCCCGTCGTTGCAAACAAGGTCCTCGGCACCGATCCAGAAGCCATCTATTCGGATTGGGGCTCATTCGAGATCCGTGAGTTTGCAGTCTCCACGCAGTGCAATCTCATTATCGTCACCGGCGATGGCCTCAACGCCTAGCGCACAACGTTCAGGACACTCATGAAACACCCACTCAAGGCCCTCGTGCCACTGCTCGCGGTCGCGGCGCTCGCCGCCGCATGCAACCCGTTCTCGAACGATTATTCGCACGTGAGCGGTTTGCAGGACCCACGATTCGCCCCATTTACCTATACGAGCGACCGCGAGACGAAGGTACAGACTCGCCTCGACTCGTTCAACGAGCGCTGGCCGGGAATGCAAGCAACCAACGGCAACGTGGTCACCGCTCGCACCCATTCAGGGATCCTCCACGCCCTCGATCAGGATCCCGAATACTGGTTGACCGGAGTCGCCACCGTCCCCACCACGACGATCGACACCCTCATGGAAGGATCAACCGGGGACGCGAGCGTTCTGCCCGGAATCGATCCGCGGCTCCACAAGTTCGTGCCCAAGAACTGCCATTTCTCGACGATTAACCCCGAGCATGCTAACGCCATCCTTCCCCCTGAGAAGGGTAAGGGGAATAGCGATTTTAGAACCCTGCCCATCAGCGCTATAGCGGTGTCCAAGGACTGCCAGCTGCTCGTCCTCACAGCGATCGGCCACCCCTAATCCCCTCGGGCGCCATTCTTCCTTGTCCACCGCACCCCTGCCTCGTCCATTTTCGAGGCAGGGGCGACCTCTTGCGTACACGCAACCATCGCAAAACTGAAAAACGAAAACTCACCCTGAGCTAAGTCACGCCCCGAAGGTCCTAAAACGCCCAATGAGAGGCTAATTTTCGTTGATTACTCGGGGAGATTTTTCCGCAAAAAATAGCGGATAAATCGACCTCACCTCAGTTGTCTGCACAAAAACGGTCGCTGGGACCTCGGACCCAGTCATAACCTGAGCTGGACAGCACCCACGAGGAAGGATCCCCCAGTGCGCATCGCTCTCTTTTCCACCTGCCTGGCAGACGTCATGTTCCCCCAGGCTGCCCAGGCTACAGTGACCCTGCTTGAACGCCTCGGCCACGAGGTCGTCTTCCCTGAAGACCAGGTCTGCTGCGGACAGATGCACGCAAACACCGGCTACTTCGAAGACGCCGCAAAGATCACCCGCAACCACGTCAAGACCTTCGAGCCCGTGCTCGACGGCCAGTGGGACGCCATCGTCGTCCCCTCCGGCTCCTGCACCGGTGCAGCGCGCCACGAGCAGAAGGTCGTCGCCGAGCACGTGGGCGACAAGGAGCTCGCGAAGCAGTCCCAGCGCATCGCTGAGCACACCTACGACCTCACCGAGCTCATCACCGACGTTCTGGGCCTCGAGGACGTGGGTGCCTACTTCCCCCACACGGTCACCTACCACCCGACCTGCCACTCGCTGCGCGTCGCCAAGGTCGGCGACCGCCCCTACCGCCTCCTGCGCGCCGTCGAGGGCCTGACCCTCGTCGACCTGCCCGACGCCGAGGTCTGCTGCGGTTTCGGCGGCACCTTCGCCATGAAGAACTCCGAGACCTCCACCTCGATGCTCGCGGACAAGGTCACCAACGTGATGTCCACGCGCGCCGAGGTCCTCGTCATGGGCGACTACTCCTGCCTCATGCACGTCGGTGGCGGCCTCTCCCGCCTCAACTCGGGCATCCGCCCGATGCACATCGCCGAGATCCTGGCATCCACCAAGGATCAGCCCTTCGAGGGCAACATCTCCTTCGCACCCGAAAGCGCACAGGTGATCTGACATGTCTGAAACATTCATCGGTATGCCTGGCGTGGTCTCTGACGACGCGAACGCGCAGGCCCACACCGGCGGCTGGCGCACCACCGTCTCCATCCCCGAGGACACCCTCCGCTGGGGTCCCACGTTCCCGCAGGGCGCTCGCAAGACCCTGGCGAACACCCAGATGCGCCGCAACCTGGGCCACGCCACCCGCACGATCCGCACCAAGCGTGGACAGCGCGTCGCGGAAATGCCCGACTGGGAGGACCTGCGTAACGCCGCTGAGGCCGTCAAGTTCGAGGTCGAGTCCCGTATGCCCGAGCTCCTCGAAGAGTTCGAACGCAACGTGACCGCCCGCGGCGGCATCGTCCACTGGGCGCGCGACAAGCACGAGGCCAACCGCATCATCGCGGACATCATCAAGTCCAAGGGTGTCGACGAGATCGTCAAGGTCAAGTCCATGGCCACCCAGGAGACGAACCTCAACGAGTACCTGAAGGAACAGGGCATTCACGCTCGCGAGACCGACCTCGCCGAGATGATCGTCCAGCTGGCCGACGACATGCCCAGCCACATCGTGGTCCCCGCGATCCACCGCAACCGTTCCGAGGTCCGCGGCATCTTCCTGGATCGCATGGAGGACGCTCCTCGCGACCTCTCCGACGATCCGACCGAGCTGACCGCGGCGGCACGCTCCCACCTGCGTAAGAAGTTCCTGCACGCCAAGGTCGCCGTCTCCGGCACCAACATGGGCGTCGCGGAAACCGGCACCGTCTCGATCTTCGAATCCGAGGGCAACGGCCGCATGTGCCTGACCCTGCCCGACACGCTCATCACCCTGATGGGCATCGAGAAGCTGGTCCCTCGCTTCCAGGACATCGAGATTTTCTCCCAGCTCCTACCTCGTTCCGCCACCGGCGAGCGTATGAACCCCTACACCTCCATGTGGACGGGCGTCACCCCCGGCGATGGCCCCCAGGAATTCCACCTCATCCTCATGGACAACGGCCGCACCAAGGTCCTCGCCGACCCGATCGGACGCCAGGCCCTCGCATGCATCCGCTGCGGCTCGTGCATGAACATCTGCCCGGTGTACCAGCACACCTCCGGCCACGCCTACGGCTCCGTCTACCCGGGCCCCATCGGCGCGATCCTGACCCCGCAGCTCACCCAGGGCCTCGACGAGCACGATCCCGTGCACACCCTGCCCTTCGCGTCCTCCCTGTGTGGAGCGTGCGGCGAGGTCTGCCCCGTCAAGATCGACATCCCCACGATCCTTATTCACATGCGTGCGCGCACGGTCGACGTCAAGCGCAACCTTGTGCCGGACGTGTGGGACCTCGCGATGGGCGTGACTACCCCGGTCATGTCAAACGCGAAGCTGTGGAAGGCCGCGAACGTGCCTACCAAGGCGACGCGCCTCTTTGCGAAGAAGGGCGCCATCGGCGCACTGCCCTTCCCGGCCTCGCTGTGGACCCGCGCGCGCGACCTGCCGGTCGCCCCCAAGGAGACCTTCCGTCAGTGGTGGAAGCGCACCCACAAGGACTCCGACGCCAACGCGCCGCGCACCGACGCCCCCGCGACGGGTATTCCGCTTGCGTCCGAGCACGGCATGACCACCAACACGACCCCGAAGGAGGCGTGACATGAGCACCACCACCATGGACGCGAAGACCGCGATCCTGGCTCGCGCACGCGACGCCATCTCTCGTTCCCAGCAGGACCGTCCGGTGCGTCCGATCCCCCGCGACTACATCCGCTCCACCGAGCACGCGCCCGGTTCGCAGGCAGTCATTGACGAAATGATCGAGAAGCTCGAGGACTACTCCGCGCAGGTCGTCGTGGTCTCCAAGGAATCCGAGGTCGCGGACGCGATCTCGAAGTTCCTGGCCGACCAGAAGGCCACCTCCGTCGTGGTCCCCACCGGCCTGGACGATGCCTTCAAGGAGGCCGCCGCCCGCGACGGCCGCACGGTCCGCGAGGACAGCCGCGAGCAGGCCATCCCGACGCTGGAGCTCGACCAGATCGATGCCGTCGTCACGCGTTGCCGCGTCGCGATCTCTATCTCCGGCACCATCGTCCTCGATGGCGAGCCCGACCAGGGTCGCCGCGCGATCACGCTCGTGCCCGACACTCACGTCGTCGTCCTGCGCGCCTCCGACATCGTTCCCACGGTGCCCCAGGCCGTCGATATTCTCGGCAAGAACCCGACCCGTCCGATGACCTGGCTCGCCGGCGGTTCGGCGACCTCCGATATCGAGCTGGTCCGCGTCAACGGAGTGCACGGCCCCCGCTTCCTGCGAGTCGTCATCGTCAAGTGATCTGATCACCACGCAGTAGTGCCCGGCTGCCTCACGGCAGCCGGGCACTGTGTTGCATGCGGGAGTCGTCCGCACGTCTATTAGGTTTCCCCGTGAGGCAGTCTCAGCGCAGGTAGCGTCCCGTCACCGAGGCCTCGTTGGCTGCAATATCGGTCGGTGTCCCCTGTGCGACGATGCGGCCGCCCTCCATGCCGCCGCCCGGACCCATATCAATGACCCAGTCAGCGCAACGGATCAGGTCCAGGTCGTGCTCGATGACGAGGACCGTCGCTCCACGCTCAATGAGGTGCTGGAGCACGTTCAGGAGGACCTGCACATCATCCGGGTGCAGGCCGATCGTCGGCTCATCGAAGACGAAAAGAGTGCCCTCCTGGCGCCTACCCATTTCGGAGGCAAGCTTGAGGCGCTGGGCCTCGCCACCAGAGAGTGCGGGAGTAGCCTCCCCCAGCGTCAGGTATCCCAGGCCGAGGCCGGCCAGGGTCTCCAGGATTGCTCCGGCTTTCTTTAGCCCACGCACGGCCACCCGGGCCTCGTCCACGCTCATCGCCATGATGTCGGGCAGGCTCAGCCCATCGCGGCAGATCTGCGACGCCTGCGCGCCGTAGCGGCTCCCTCGACAATCTGTGCACTCAATGTCCACGTCGGGCAGGAACTGCACATCCAGGGAGATCTGCCCGGTCCCGTCGCACGTGGGGCAGCGCAGCGAACCCGTGTTGTAGGAGAATGCACCGGGCTTCAGCCCGGCAGCCTGCGCCTCCTCGGTACGCGCAAACGCCCGGCGCAGCTCGTCCAGGACACCGGAGTACGTCGCCACAGTCGAGCGCACATTCACGCCGATCGGCGTCGCGTCGATCAGGTTCACCCGTGAGATACCGGCGGCGTCCACGTCGCGCACGTGCGCGGGTAAAGGCTCACCAGCAAGGCGCGCACGCAGCGCGGGAAGCAGCGATTCAAGGACGAGTGTCGTCTTACCCGACCCACTGACGCCCGTGACGGCCGTCAACGAACCCAGCGGAATATCAACACTCAGGGGCCGCACCGTGTGGATCTGGTTAGTCTCCAGGTGAAGCGCACCGCGCCCGTCGATATCCGTGCCCTGATCCGACTCCCCCGCTGCACGCTCAACCCGACGGACCCCAGCCATGTACGGGCCGATGCGGGACGCGGGGGCGTGGAAGGCCTCGTTGATGGGGCCCTGGAAGATGACGCGACCACCGTCTGCTCCCGCTCCGGGTCCGATCTCGATCAGGTGATCCGCGGCTGCGAGGACACGTGTGTCATGGTCGACGACGACAGCGGAATTCCCGTCGGCGAGGAGCTCCCGGATAATCGCCAGGACGCCGTCGACGTTGGAGGGGTGTAGGCCAATGGTCGGCTCGTCCAGCACGTAGAGGACCCCGGTCGTCCGGTTGCGTACGGCACGGGCGAGCTGCACGCGCTGGCGCTCACCGTTGGACAACGTCGAGGACGCGCGGTCGAGGGACAGGTAGGACAGGCCGAGCTGCACGAGGCGATCCATCGGCTCGGTCATCTCGTCGACGATGACGCGGGCCATGGGAGCTACCTCATTCGGAACGAGGCCGGGGACGCGCTGGACCCACTCGCGCAGCTCCGTGAGCGTGAGGCGCGAGGCCTCGCCCAGGTCGATGCCCTCGATCAGCGTGGAGCGCACACGCTCCCCCAGGCGCGTGCCGTCGCACGCGGGGCACGTGCGGGTGATGAGGTATTTGTCCACGCGGGCGAGGGCCTTCTCGTCTTTCGCCTTCGCCAAGGCGTTTTCGACCGTGGCGACCGCGTTGAAGTAGGTGAAGTCCAGCTCCGCGCCACCGGTCTTGGTGGCGACGACGATGTGACGTTTCTCGGCGGGCCCCTCGTAGACGATTGCCTTCTCCGCATCGCTCAGGTCCCGGAAGGGCACGTTCGTGCGCACGCCCATTTCACGGGCGACGTCCTTCATGAGCTTCCACATGAGGGATCCCCACGGGGAAACCGCGCCCTCGTCAATAGTGAGGGATTCATCGGGCACGAGGGATGCGCGGTTGACGACGCGCTGGACGCCCGTCCCCTCACACACCGGGCACGCGCCGCCCGAGTTAAATGCCATCTCCTCCGCACCGAGTCCGTAGAAGGATGCTGCACACTGCGGGCACGTGAGAGGCACTTCTAGGGCCACGTTGCGCGAGGGCGGGACGCGGTGCCCGTTGGGGCACAGGTAGGAGCCAACGCGTGAGAACAGCAGGCGCAGGTGGTTGAGAAGCTCCGTCGCCGTACCGAAGGTGGAGCGCACGTCGGGCACACCTGGGCGCTGGCGCAGCGCGAGCGCGGCGGGCACATGCGCGACCTCGTCCACCGAGGCCTTGGCTGCCTGGGAGATACGCCTGCGCGTGTAGGTCGCCAGGGACTCCAGGTAGCGCCGAGACCCCTCGGCGTAGAGCGTGCCCAGGGCCAGGGAGGATTTGCCCGACCCGGACACGCCCGCGACTGCAACGAACGCATTCAGAGGAACGTCGACGTCCACGTTTTTCAGGTTGTGGACGCGGGCGCCGCGCACGCGGATGACGCTGGGCATGTCAGAACCCCAGGCGTCCGAGCATCTTCGGGTCGGATTGCCAGTCCTTCGCGGTGCGCACGTGCAGGTCGAGGTACACGCGGCGGCCCAGCAGCTCCTCGATGTGGGCGCGGGCCTGGGTGCCAATCTGCTTGAGGCGCGAGCCCTTGCGGCCGATGATGATGGCCTTCTGGGAGTCGCGCTCGACGTAGACGTTCACGTGGATGTCGAGCATGGGCGGGCGGTCGTCGCCCTCGCGGCGCGGCCTCTCGATGATCTCCTCGACCTGGACGGCCAGGGAGTGAGGCAGCTCGTCGCGCACGCCCTCCAGGGCGGCCTCGCGAATGAACTCGGCGATCAAGGTGTCGCGCGACTCGTCGGTGACGTCACCCTCGGGGTACAGCGGCGGCGATAGCGGCACGGTCTGCGCGAGCACCTCGCGCAGGTGGTCGATGCCCTTGCCCTCCACGGAGGAGACGGGGACGATGGCAGCCCACTCCCCCAGCTTCTCGATGGAGAGCAGGTGCTTCATGACGCGGTCGCGCGGCACGGCGTCGCACTTAGTCGCGACGGCGATGATCGGGCGCTTGATGCCACGCAGCTCTCGGGCGATGAACTGGTCGCCGGGGCCGATACGCTGATCGGCGGGCAGGCAGAAGAGCACGACGTCGACCTCGGAGAGGGCCTCGCGCACCATGTCGTTGAGTCGCTTGCCCAGCAGCGTGCGCGGGCGGTGGTATCCAGGGGTGTCCACGAGCACCAGCTGGTAGTTATCCCCGTGCACGATGCCGCGGATGTTGTGGCGCGTCGTCTCAGGACGGCCCGAGGTGATCGCGATCTTGCGCCCGACCAGCGCGTTCGTCAGGGTCGACTTGCCAACGTTGGGGCGCCCGACGATCGACACGAAGCCAGCGCGGAAGTCCTCCGGGAAGTCCGGCATCTCGATGGTCGCGGCCGCGTCCTCGCGCAGGGATGCGAGCGAGGTCAGCGCCTCGAAGGCATCGAGGTCGGCGTCCTCCTCGTCCTCCAGGCCTTCGAGGTCCTCGTACTCGTCGTCGCCGGGCTGTGCCCCGGCCTCGTCAGAGGTGTCGTCGCCGAGGCCGGCATCGATCTGCGCGCGGGCGTCAGCTTCCGGGTCGGCAGCGTCGGGGGCGACCTCGATGCGCGCGTCGCCGAAGGCGTTGGGGCCGGCCATGAGTTCGTCGTCGGAGGGGAATCGCATGTCAGTTGTCCTTGTCGTCGGCGGGGATAGGGTCGGTGATGAGCGGAGAGTCGGGGTCAAGGCGGCAGAGAATCGTGGAGACTTGGCGGCGGCGCCCGCGCGCCTCTTCCGCCGTCATCATGACGCCGGCGAGGGTGCCGGTCGCGCCGGGCAGGGGAACCCGCCCAATCGCCTTGGCGAGCAGGCCACCGACGGAGTCGACGTCCTCGTCTTCGATCTCGCGGTCGAGGAGCTCGCCCAGTTCGGAGATCGGGTAGCGCGCGGGGACTCGCCACACGCCCGGCTCGACTTCCTCGGGCTCGATGGAGTGGCGGTCATGCTCGTCGGTCAGCTCGCCGACGACCTCCTCGAGGATGTCCTCGAGGGTCACGAGGCCCGCGACGCCGCCGTACTCGTCGATGACGATGGCCATGTGGAAACGCTCGGCCTGCATCTGGCGCAGCATGTCGTCCGCGGGCTTCATTTCGACGGCGAACTCGGCGGGGCGCATCATCTGCTCGGCGCGCATGTCGAGTTGGCCGCCCGTGGCCTCCCAGCGCGAGACAAGGTCCTTGAAGTAGAGGATGCCGCGAATATCGTCCACGTCGTCGCCGACGACGGGCACGCGGGAGAAGCCGGAGCGCACGAACAGGCGCAGGGCGGAGGGTGCGGGCGTGTCGGCATCGATGGTCACCATGTCGGTACGCGGCACCATGACCTCGCGCACGAGCGTGTGCCCCAGGTCCAGGACGGACCGGACCATGTCGCGGTCCTCTTCCTCGAAGCTCTCGGGTTCGCCGACCTCGTCAACGATCTCGCGCAGGTCGGAGATCAGCTCGGCGCGCACCTGTGCCTCGGTGGGCTCGGGGGCGGGACGCGAGGAGCGCACGCGGGTCAGGAGGGGGTCCACCAGGTGGCTGAGGCGCGCGAGGCGGTCCGCGAATCTGGTGCCCGCCAGCGCGATGCCCTCGGGGTTGCGCGCGCCCCACTGGGCAGGCAGGAAGGACACGAAGATCAGCTGGAGGGCCGCGATCACGAAGACCGCGATGAGGGCGACCGCCCACCACGGCAGGCGGGTATCGACCAGGATGATCGTGCCCATAACCGCGTACACGACCTGCCAGAAGGTACGGAAGGCACGCAGCGACAGCAGAGTGCGCCGGCGGTGATCGACGAGGCCGTAGAGGACGCGCGCATTGCGCCGCTCCTCCTCGATGAGGTCCTCGACGCCGGCCAGGGTCAGGCGCTGGACGGCCTGCTCGACGCTTTGGGCGACAGACGCGAAGGCCAGGGCGACGATCGCGAGGACCAGGAGCGCCACGGAGGGCGCATTCAGCGCTGACGAGGCCGGTGATGCTTCCAGGGGAAGGATCATCGGGTGGCCAGGAAGGTCAGCAGGAGCTTGCGCTGCAGGGCGAACATGACCTCGCGCTCGGCGTCGGTCGCGTGGTCGTAGCCCAGGAGGTGCAGCATGCCGTGCGTGGCCAGGAGGAGCATCTCCTCGGCGGCACTATGGCCGGACTCGGCGGCCTGGCGTGCCGCGACCTTGGGGCAAATGCAGATGTCACCGAGCATGCCGGGGGGCGTGGGGTGGTCCACCGTGCCGGGGCGCAGCTCGTCCATGGGGAAGCTCATGACGTCGGTGGGGCCGGGCAGGTCCAGCCAGCGCACGTGCAGGTCTTCCATCGGCTCGGGTTCGATGAAGATGATGTTGACTTCCGCGTCGGAGCTGACGTGCATCTGGTCGAGCACGTAGTCGGCCAGCGCGGAAAACTCGGCTTCGTTGATCTCGTAGTCGGTCTCGTTGATGACCTCGGTCATGACGTGTACTCCCTGCGTGCGGTGTTGTGGCTGCGCGTGCGTGCGCGACGCGCGGCGTTTTTGTCGTCGAAGCGCTGGTAGGCATCAATGATTGCGCCGACCAGCTCGTGGCGCACGACGTCGGCGCTGGTCAGGTGGCAGAACTCGATGTCGTCGATGTCGCCGAGGATGTTTTCGACGACGGACAGGCCGGAGGTCTGGCTGCCGGGCAGGTCGATCTGCGAGGCGTCGCCCGTAACGACGACCTTCGAGCCGAAGCCCAGTCGGGTGAGGAACATCTTCATCTGACCAACCGTCGTGTTCTGGGCCTCGTCCAGGATGATGAAGGAGTCGTTGAGGGTGCGTCCGCGCATGTACGCCAGGGGCGCGACCTCGATCGTGCCGGCGGCCATGAGCTTGGGCAGGGCCTCGGGGTCGAGCATGTCGCCCAGGGCGTCGTAGAGGGGACGCAGGTAGGGGTCGATCTTGTCGGTGAGGGAGCCGGGCAGGAATCCGAGGTTCTCCCCCGCCTCGACGGCCGGGCGGGTCAACACGATGCGGCGGACCTCGCCGGAGAGGAGGCGGCGCACGGCCTGGGCCATCGCCAGGTAGGTCTTACCCGTACCCGCGGGGCCGATGCCGAAGACGACGGTGGCGCGGTCGATGGCGTCCGTGTAGGCCTTCTGGCCAGGGGTCTTGGGACGGATCGAGCGCCCGCGCGCGGAGAGGATTTCCTCCGTGGGGGCCTCGCCCGAGGTGAGGCGCCCAAGCAGGCCGATGGCCTGCTCGACGGCGGTGGCGTCCAGGGCGGTGCCGCGCCGGGCCATGCCGATGAGTTCTTCGAGGAGGCCCGCGGCCACGTCAATGTCGGCCTGGGTGCCGGCCAGCGAGATTTCGCGCCCGGTGACAAGGAAACGGACGTGCGGGAAACCGCGCTCGAGAGCGCGCAGGACCTGGTCTGCGACGCCGAGGACCACGATCGGGTCCATGTCTGCGGGGATGGTGACGCGCCCCGTGGTGTGTGCGAGGGTGGCCGCCGCGAGCGCCGGCGCTGTGTTCTCCGTAGTCATACTGCTTTCAGTCTACTCTGCCACCGCATCTTCCTCATGACCTTCATTTTCGTATTACAATAATGTTATGAGTGCGAGAACGATGAACGGTCAAGAAATCTCCGAGGAACAGATCGATCAGTGGGTCGCTGAGGCCGAGGCCGGATACGATCCTGCGATGCTCCGGCGCCGAGGACGCCCCACTCGCGCATCATCGCCTTCGCGAGCAATCACTGTTCGTCTCACTGATACCGAGCTTGAGGGAATTGAGAAATACGCGCGCCAGCATGATCTAACCCGCTCGGAGGCAATTCGTTCGGCTATCCAAGTGTTGGTGTCATGAGGCTCCGAGCCTCTGCCTTCAAGCACGGACTCTCTGAGGAAGCAATCATCACCGCAGCAACTGTTGGTCGTGTTTATGAGGCACCACTCGACGACGAACATCCTCAACGTAGTTTTCGACTAGGGTTTGATCACGCCTCACGGCTTCTAGAACTCGTCGTTTTACGCTGGGATAACGGCGATATTGAAGTCATTCACGCAATGAAAGCACGCCCACAGTATCTCTCCCTCCTGGATTATTGAGCCATGCCCACCCTCGAAGAACTCGTTTCACACCCGCCGCAGCTGCCGGTCACGCGCGCCCTGGGCGATATCGCGGCGGCGACGCGGCCGGGCGGCTGTGCGGTCATCACGGCTCCTCCGGGCACGGGTAAGACGACGCTGCTTCCACCCGCGGTGGCGGTGGCGTTGGCGGAAGCGGGCTCGAGCGGCCGGGTTCTCGTCACGCAGCCGCGCAGGGTGGCCGCGCGGGCTGCCGCTCGGCGGATCGCCCGTCTGCTCGGCGAGGAGGTCGGCGGACAGGTCGGCTATTCGGTGCGCGGGGATTCGCGCGTCAGTGAGCGCACGCGCGTGGAGATGGTGACGCCGGGCGTGGCGCTGCGCCGCCTTCAGCGCGACCCGGAGCTGCCTGGCGTGTCGGCGCTGATCGTCGACGAGTTCCACGAGCGCGACCTGGACACGGACCTGGCGCTGGCATTCGCGCTGGACGCCCGCTCGGCCCTGCGCGACGACCTGTTCGTGGCGCTTACCTCGGCGACGCTCGAGGCCTCGCGCACGGTTGATTTCCTGCGCTCCTCGACGGGCGAGGAGCCCGCGCTCGTTGATATTCCGGGCGATATTTTCCCGCTGGAGCTGCGCTACGCTCCCCCACCGCGCGGCGTCGAGGCCGTGGGCGCGATCGGGAACGAGCGCGTGGGCGTGCGCCGCGAGTACCTGGCGCACGTGGCTCGCACGGTCGAGGAGACCGTCGCCTCCACCGAGGGCTCGGTCCTGGTCTTCCTGCCGGGCGTGGGCGAAATCGAGACAGTCCGAGGCAACCTGCACCTAGGCGACGTCCCAGTCCTGACGCTGCACGGACAGCTGAGCGCCGCCGAGCAGGACCGCGCGCTCTCCCCCGCTTCCGATCGCCGAGTCATCCTCTCCACGTCCATCGCGGAGTCCTCGCTCACCGTTCCGGGCGTGTCCGTCGTCGTGGATGCGGGGCTCGCGCGCGAGCCACGCTTCGACGCGGGGCGCTGCCTCTCCTCCCTCGTGACCGTTCCAGCGGCGCTCGCCCGCCTCGAACAGCGTGCGGGCCGAGCCGCGCGCACCGGCCCGGGCATCGCCGTGCGCGTCATGGACTCGGTGGACGTGGCCCGCAGGCCCGCGCAGTCCGCGCCGGGCATCGCCACGCAGGACCTGACGGACGCGCGCCTGCAGGTCGCCTCGTGGGGCACGCCGGTGGAGGAGCTCGCCCTGCTCGACGCTCCACCCGCGGGCACGTGGGAGGCCGCCGGGCAGCGCCTGTCCTCGCTGGGCGCCATCGACGAGGCCGGGGCCGCCACCGCTCTGGGCCGCACGTTGGCGTCGCTGCCGTTGGACCCGCCCTTGGGCAGGGCGCTCCTCGCGTCGAGCGCGATTCTGGGGGCGTCAAAAGCGGCGCGTTTTGTAGCCCTCCTGTCGGAGGACGTGCGTGCGCCGGGGGCTGACCTGGGTGCGCTGGAGCGTCGGCTGGGTCGTGGAGGCGCCAGCGAGGCGGGAGTGGGGAAGGCGCAGGCGGCGCGGGTGAAGGAGACGCAGGCGCGCTTGGAGCGTCTGGCGCAGCGCCTGCCGGGTTCAGCGTCGGAGGGTGCGCTCGCGTCCGTGGCCGCGCGCCAGCAGGAGAAGACGCGCACGCGCGAGGACGAGCTGGCTCTGACGTGCGCGCTGGCGTATCCGGAGTGGATCGCGCGGCGTCGCCCGGGCTCGGCGGCCTACATTCTGGCGGGCGGCGTGGGCGCGGAGCTGCCGCAGGGCTCTCCCCTCGAGGGGCAGGATTGGCTGGCCGTGGCCTCGATCGACCGGGCTCCGGCCTCGCGCCACGCGCGCATTCTCGCGGCAGTGCCTCTGTCGGAAGAGGACGCCCTGGCAGCCGGCGCGGCGCTCCTGGAGACCCGCACGCAGGCATTGATCGACAAGGGAGCTCTGAAAGCCACCCGCACGCGCGCCCTGGGGGCTATTCCCCTGGCAAGTGCCCCGGCCTCGTCCCTGAGCGAAGAGGAGGCGACCGCGCTGGTGGTGGAGCACCTGGCCGCGCGCGGGCTGGGCGATCTGGGCTGGGGGAAGGAGGCCTCGTCCCTGCGTGAGCGCATGCGGGTGCTCCACGAGGTGCTCGGCGACCCGTGGCCCGACGTGTCGGATGAGGCCCTCGCGGGCAGCGCGCCGCAGTGGCTTGCTCCCTGGGCGAAGCGCCTCGCGCAGGGCGGGTCCTTGAGCAACGTGTCAATGCTCGACGCACTGCGCTCGATGTTGCCGTGGCCGCAGGCGGCGCGCCTGGATGAACTGGCACCGGAAAAGATGCCGATTCCTGCGGGAGGCACGCGTCCCATCGACTGGAGCGGCGCACACCCGGTGTTGACGCTGCGGGTCCAGCAGGCCTTCGGGTGGACGGACACGCCCCGACTGGTGGACGGGCGCGTTCCCCTGGTGCTGCATCTGACGGATCCGGCGGGTCGCCCAGCGGCGGTTACCTCCGACCTGACGTCGTTTTGGGCGGGGCCGTATCGGGACGTGCGCGCACAACTACGCGGGCGCTATCCGAAGCACCCGTGGCCCGAGGACCCACTGCACGCGGAGCCCACGAACCGTGCCAAGCGCCGGGGATAGCCGCTGGCTCCCCCGCGCCGGGCGATCAATCGTCCAGCTTGCCGACGATCCCCCGCCCGTCGGGCAGGTTCTTGGACGGCATCTGATAGGCGTCGAGGTCCGCCATAGCGGGGCGCTCGAGGCCCAGTTCGCGCAGCTGCGCGTAGGTCGACATGCGCACGGGACCCAGCTCGGCGACAGGCTGGCCTTCCTCGGTGAGCGTGACGACTTCACCGGATGAGGCACGCGCCAGAGCGGCGCCCACATCCTCTTTGAAATCACCAATTTCTAGAGCCCTCATACCCCTAATCTAAGCATGCCGAAGGGGGTTTGAACGAACGGCACGATCACTATGTGACCCTTCGTTCCCTGACACCCTCCAAACGAGCGTCATACAGCCAAAACATCGTGAAAATAGACACCCCTGCTGTGACCACCTGATGGACATTTCTGGTTGATGGAATAGATCCGGGCGCACTGCGTTGAGATAGGTAACCCTGTTCTACCCAAGGAGAATTATGTCCACGAACGAAATCGAGAACGTCGACCTGCTGGTTGTCGGCGGCGGCAAGGCCGGAAAGTCCCTCGCAATGGAGCGCGCGAAGGCGGGCTGGAAGGTCGCCATGGTGGAGCGCCAGTTCGTCGGCGGCACCTGCATTAACGTCGCTTGCATCCCCACGAAGTCGCTGGTGAACTCGGCTCGTCGCCTGAGCGATGCCCGCTCCGACGAGGCGTTCGGCATCGTCGGCACCGAGGGTGCGCGCGTGGACCTGGCCAAGCTCCGCGCCCACAAGGAGGGCATCGTCGGCGCCATGGTCGCCGCACACGAGAAGATGTTCGCGGCCCCCGGCCTGGATTTCATCCGCGGCGAGGCCCGCTTCACGGGCGAGCGCACGGTGACCATCGCGCTCCAGGACGGCGGCGAGCGCACGATCCGCGGCGAGCGCGTCCTCATCAACCTCGGCTCGCGCCCCGCGCGCCCCGCGATCCCCGGCCTGTGGGAGTCCGGCGCGTGGACGAACGAGGAGATCCTGCGCCTCGAGGAGCTCCCCTCCTCCCTGGCGATCATCGGCGCCAGCTACATCGGCGTCGAGTTCGCGTCGATGATGGCGACGTTCGGCGTGGACGTCACGCTCATCTCCTCGGGTGATCACGTGCTGCCTCGTGAGGACGAGGACGCCGCCCGCGTCGTCGAAGCTGGCCTGGAAGCCGCCGGCGTGCGCATCGTGCCCGGCCGCGCCGAGTCGGCCTCGCGCGAGGGCAACACGACGACCCTGACGCTCTCCGACGGCTCGACGGTCTCCGCCGAGGCGGTCCTGGTGGCCGTGGGTCGCGTGCCCAACACGGACGGCATCGGCCTGGACGAGGCCGGGGTTGAGCTGACCGATCGCGGTTTCGTCGCCGTCGATGAGCACCTGCGTACCTCTGCTGAGGGCGTGTGGGCGGCCGGCGACTGCGCGGGCACCCCCATGTTCACGCACGCGTCCTGGTCTGACTTCCGCATCATCCGCGCGCAGCTGACCGGCGCGTCCCTGGACGATCCGACGACCACCACGAAGGGCCGCACGATCCCCTACGCCGTGTTTGCCACCCCCGAGCTGGCCCGCATCGGCCTGTCCGAGGGCGAGGCGCGCGAGGCCGGCCTCGACGTCCGTATCGCGAAGGTTCCCACGGCCGCGATTCCGCGCGCCAAGACGATGCGCTACGCGGGCGAGGGCTTCTGGAAGGCCGTCGTCGACGCGAACACGCACCAGATCCTGGGCGCCACGCTAATCGGCCCGAACGTCTCCGAGGTCATCACGGCCGTGCACGTCGCCATGGCCGGCGGCCTGACCTACGAGCAGCTGCGATTCCTGCCGATCGCGCACCCGACCATGGGCGAGGGCCTGCAGGTCCTCTTCGACTCCCTGGGCTGAGAGCCCATCGCGCCCCGGGCATCGTTGGGGGCGCGCCCGGATCCCTCCCGGGATGCGCGAGGGAATAACGGGGCGGGTCCGAACGCTTGGTTCGGACCCGCCCCGTTGTATTCAGTTGCGCGCGCAATCAGCGCTCAGCGCGGGGATCGAGGCCGGAGCGTCCCAGCCCAGGCCTCGTCCCCTTCCGGCTCAGCCGAGCCAGGCGCCGGAGGACGCGAAGTGGTAGCGCGTGCCGTCGATCGTGACCCATCCGGTCACCATCTTGCCGGAGCCGTCGAGGTAGTACCAGGTACCGCCGTCGTTGACCCAGCCGATCGCCATCGCGCCGTTACCGGTCAGGTAGTACCACTTGCCGTTCACGGCGGTCCAGCCGGTGGCCATGGAGCCGTTGCCGTTCAGGTAGTACCAGTAACCATTCACGTTGACCCAGCCGGTCGCCATCGCGCCCGAGGCGTTCAGGTAGTACCAGGAGCCGTCCACGTCAACCCAGCCGGTGGCCATCGCGCCGGTGGCGGGATCGAGGTAGTACCAGGAGCCGTCGACCTTGGTCCAGCCCGTCGCCATGCGGCCGGACGGGGTCATCCAGTGCCACGCGGCGTCGAAGGTGACCCAGCCGGTCGCCATCACGGCGTCGCCGTTGAAGTAGTAGGTGGAGCCATCGATGGTGACGTACTTGCTGCGGGCGCAGTAGCCGTCGGAGTAGCAGTACTTCCAGCCGTCGGTGCTGTTGGTCCAGGCGCCACCGTCGTGCAGGGATTCGTCCACGTGGAAGTGGATCGACGCCTTGACATCATCATCGGCGCGGGCGTCCATGTTGCGGCCCTCGGCGGAAACCGTGACCTCAACGTGGGGGGCGTCGCCGATCAGGTCGGTGGCGTTGTAGGGGCCGGCCACGAGCGTGACGTCGTTACCTTCGAAGGCACCGGTGCCGGTGCCGGTCACGGGCTCCTTGTCGCCGACCTGGAGGGAGGCCTTGGTGACGGGACCGGAGACCGTGGTGCGCACGTAGACCGTGCCCGAGACCGACGCGTCGGCCAGCGGACGCCAGTCGGTGGCGCCGTCGTGCGAGTACTCGAGGCTGCCGAGGACGGGCTGCGGCTGATCCTTGAGGACTGCGGCCAGGGCGTTGACGAGGCCGGCGCCGCGGTATTCCTTACCGTCGGTCGGCTCAGCGAGGCGGTCGAAGGTGTAGCCAGCCTGCTTCTTGAGCAGGGCGATGGTCTGATCGGGGGTGTAGTCCGGGTGAATCTGCTTGATCAGCGCGGCAACGCCCGCAGCGTGCGGGGAGGCCATCGAGGTGCCGGACAGGTAGCCGAAGGGCGGATCCTTCTTCCAGGTCGGCAGAGTCGACCAGATGCGCGAGCCAGGGGCGGCCACGTCAACGGAGTTCTTGCCGTAGTTGGAGAACTTGGAACGCTCGAGCTTCGCGGTGGCAGGGTCGGTGCCGGTGGGCAGGGCGACGGCGGACACGGAGACGACGGAATCGTTGAGCATGGCGGGCACGTCCACGCCGCCGGCGACGTTGCGCTCAACGGCCGCGCCCTCAACGTCGTTGGGGGAGGCCTTGTCGATCGTCGGGTTGTCGTGGTCGTCGTTGTCGTTACCCTCGGCGGCGATGTTAACGACGCCGTGGTTCTTCGCGTAGCGGATCGCGCGCGAGGCAGCCTCAAGGCCCGCGGCCTGGGAGCCCTCGGTGGGCATCCAGAAGGCGTAGGGGTCCATGTAGTAGCTGGAGTTCGTCACGTCGATGTCGTGCTCGGCAGCCCAGTCGAAGGCGCAGGCCACGTACTCGGGGTAGAAGGAGCCGGCCTCGTTCGAGGTCTTGATCGCGACGATCGTGGCGCTGGGGGCGACGCCGTCCACGCCATACGCGTTGTGCGCGGCGGCGATGGTGCCGGCGACGTGCGTGCCGTGGTAGTGGTCATCCTTCCATGCGCTGGGGTCCTGGTTGGGGATGCCGTTCACCTGGCAGCCCACCGACCGCGAAGCGTCGAGGTTGTCCTTGAGGTCCTTGTGGTCGGGGTCGATACCGGTGTCCATGATGCCGACGGTGACCTTCTCACGGGTCACGTCGACCTGCTGGGCGTCGATCGCGCCGATGGCGGACAGGCCCCAGGCGTTGGCGTCGCCCTCGTCGGGGGTGAAGTCGTTAAGCTGAGAGTCCGCGGACAGGCCGGTCGTATGCGTGCCGGCGGCGTCAGCGACGGCGTTAGCCTCGGACGCGGTGGTCTGCGGCTGCTCGGTGCGCACCTCGTCACCGGTGACCGTCTTGTAGCGGGTGGGGCCGATCGACTGGTAGGAGATGCCGGCGTCGACGAGGCTCTTGCCGAGGGTGGGCGCGAAGGATGCCTTCACCGACTGGACGAAGAAGGTGTTGAATTCGGGGTACTGGGCTAGGACCACGCCGTTTTCCGAGGCCTTGGAGACGGCCGCGTTGAAGTCGTAGTGGGAGGCGTCGGCGGTCAGGTTGACCGCGTAGTTCATAACCTCGTCCTGGGCGCGAGCCTCGGAGGTGATCCCCGGGACGCCGGCCGCGTGGGCGGGGGCGCCGAACGCGGTGAGCGTGACGCCGACGGCGAGCGCGGCTCCTCCCGCGATGAGGGTCTTCCATGAGCGTTGATGCATCATTTTCCTCGTTTCTGTACGGATGGGGACGCGTCTCCGGGGCTTTCCGGATGGCACGCCGTTGCTCCATCGTCTCAAGGTTTGTCACTAACCTCATAGCGCGTTTCACAATTTAAGAATTCTTGACCTTTTGGTGAAGAATTGGAGAGATTGACATTTCGGCGAGAGATAGCCCCTCCCCCACCCCCTTCCACACACCCCCGCCGACCAACCAGAACCGACCCACCAATCAATTAGAGAGTTTGAAGAGTTGAAAAATACCGAGCGATTAATTTGATTGTCAGAACAAGGAATATCCGCTATTTATCTTGTATTGTTCGATTTGCCAGACAACTTAACAGTTGCGCATGACCCATGCCGAACAGCTGTGTTACGGTCAGAGATGACAGTCACACGCGAGTGATGGGAGGCACCGTTGCCAGCATCCGTCTACGTTCGCTTTGACGCGCCCGAGGGAGTGCCCGCGACGCCACGAAGGCTCCACGCCGCCCTGTCGGCGGTTCTGGACTTGCCGCCGGGCATCAGCCCCGAAAGGGCCGCGCAGTTCCCGACGCTCGCGCACCGGCCGGTTCATGGGTCGGGCGGGGTGAAACCTTATTCGCTCGGCGAGCTGAGCCATTCGGAGTCGACGTTCGGCGTCGAGGTGCGTTTCTTGGATGATCGACTGATTGACACGCTGGATGCGTGGCTGTCATGGGGTGGAGTGATGCGCCTCGGGGCTGGCACCGACGACGATGCGGTTCTGATCGCATCCGAGGGCCAGATCATCAGCCAGGCCTCGTGGGAGGAGCTGGCGGAGCGAGACCAGGACACCGCGTGGGAGATACGCCTTGTCACACCGACGACGTTTTCGTCGAAGGGGAATCACGTGCCGAGCCTGTCTCCGGCGACGATTGCGACGAGCTTGCAGCAGCGCTGGTGGACGTGGAATCGGAGGCTCGCTCCCCCGCGGATTGATCGAAACGCCATGGCGAGCGTGCTGGCGACCCAGGATTTCACGCGCACGTCGCTCGTTTCGCTGGCCATGCCACGCAACGCGGGCCAGGGCCGCTTGAGCTCCCAGCGCATCCCGGCCCACGAGGGCTACCTGCGCATCAGCGGCGTCGAGGGCACCGAAGCGACCCGCATTTTCTCGCGCCTCATGGCGCTGTCCGCATACACGAACGTCGGCTCACACACGAGCTACGGCATGGGCGTCATAGACGCTGTGGCCGCATAACCAGACCACCATACAGTAAGGAACCAAAATGAATTTTGCATCCATCGGAGAACAGGTCGTCGCTGGAGTAATTGTCCTCTTCTTCTCAGTACTTATCACCTACCTCCTAAACCGCAACTGGACAAAGAAGAACATCATTACCCTACTCAAGAAAGACGCGAACCTACAGAAATACCTCAAGAGCGTATCATCAGGCTTAAACGATAAGAGAATCCTTGTCCTTCAGGAGCCGGACGACAACGATCTGATCAACAGCCTCAGGAGAATACCCCTGTTTCAGAAACTGGAAATCTCCGAAGGGAGTCACCATAATATTGAACAAATCTCTTCAAATCATCTCACGATCATATCAGCACGAGTACTGACAGCATCTGCAGATCAACGTGAATCAGTCTTCACAGAAATCATTAACAGGAAAACTGACGATAAAGCACTCATCTTCTTCTCACCGCACGGCGAGAGCACACTTGAATTAACAGACGAAGAACTCAGAAAAATCAATGCGCGAAACCTGACGAGCGTTACACGCCAATCAGGCCGTTTGGCAAATGACGTCCTCTCCCTACTAACACTGCTCTCATAACACAGTAACTGAGACAGTCTAGGTGATGTCCATGTCCAATTACCTCGTCATGCTGCAGACGAACAGCAATCAGTCATTCATCTTCTCCTCACCTCGCCTGCGCGAACAGATCGGTGCGTCTTTCGAGATTACCCTGCTGTCCAAGTGGGTGAAGGATAAAGCAGAAGAACTCCTTGATACGAAGACCCTTCCGAGTTCCTTCTGGGTTTCCGACTCATCCGGCAAGGTGATCGTCCGATTCACCGAGACTGATGGCGATCCAAAGGATTTAGCAAGGCGACTGATCCGGGAGGTCACGCTCCGTGCACTGACTGACGCCCCGGGCCTCGACGTCACGGGTGTCTTCATCAAGGCGACATCCAACACGGTCTGTGCGGAAGACCTGCAAGAGCTTGATCGTGTCTTTTTGGAGTACTCGCTGAACCGTCGCCCGGCGGCGGCGCGCTTCCCGCAGTTCCCATTCCTGGAACGCGGCTCCGAGTCTGCTCTTCCCGCATCACCAAAACTCTCCGCAGATGATTGCAGGGAGATGCGCCACTACGCAAGGGAAACACTCAACGTTCCCCTTCTCACCAACGACGACACCAATTTTTCGCCACCTACACAGACAGACCAAGACGCGCAGGACTCCTTGTCTCTCCCCTCGCGCATCAAGCGCGCATGGTCACGGTCAGCTCGACGCCTTCAGCTCCAGGAGGTTGTGTCACGTTGGGCGCCAGATGCTCCTGACACATGGCCGAAAGAAATAGAGAGGCTTAACGAAGACCCGTTCCAGCTTGAAGGAGCATTCCAAGACCTACCTCAAGCAGCTAACTCTCAGGGCACGCCCGCCAGCCTTTCCTCTGTCGGGGTCATCCACATCGACGGCAACGGAGTGGGCGCGATTATGCGTGACCTAGACACGGCACACACCGCCGTTAAGACCCACCTCGGCTCTCTTGAACCCGCGTTATCCGAGCGCAAGTCAGACGATCCCAAAGCGAACCCGTGTGAGCAAGCCGAGGATCCTTTCCAATGGTTCATCATGGAGGTGAACTACCGTCTCGACGATATCGTCAAAGAGGCAGTTGCGCGCTCGTGGGGCGACATTGAATACCTCGCCAACGATGACGATATTGATCTCGTTCCCGTGGTTCCCGTGCTGGTCGGCGGCGATGACGTCACCGTCTACACGGATGGGCGCTACGCGATTCCCTTCGCGGAGGCCTACATCCACCATTACGAGGAACTCACGAAAGACGACGATCTTTTGTCAGTTCTCGCCATTGTTGCTGCGGGGAAAAAGGCAGACGCACCAGAGCGGGACCACTTCGAAATCGGCGACTACATCATTCAAAAACCCGGCCCCCTCACGGCCTCGGCGGGCGTGGCCATCGTGGGCCGTAACTTCCCCTTCCATATCGCTTACGACCTGGCGGAAGAGCTGGTAAAGCGCGGGAAGAAGCTCGGCAAGAAACCGGGGACGGCCCCCTGCTCGACGATCGACTTCCACGTCTTGCGCGACGCGACGGTCCTTGACCCGGAGGACACGCTAAACGAGTACAAGGGCCGCACGCAGCGTCCCTTCCTGATCGGCCACTACGCGCCACAGCGCATCGGGGACGCAACCACGACCTCGTCCGAGGAAACACCCGCCACGACGTCGCAGCCGTTGTCCTCCTGGGCGCGCATCCTTCAAGCGGTCGCAGCCTTCGACGGCAAGGCACCGGACAACCCCACGCAGACCACAGGCGATCCGTTCCCACGTGCCCGCGCGAACCGCATCGTCAAACTCCTCGCGGAAGGTAAGGAAGATCAGGCCACAACAGAGTGGGACGACGCGCTACAGAACGCACCCAGTGCTGGACTCCTTACCAAACAGCTGAAACTTCTTCCCCCTCAATCGTCGAGCTCAGACGGGATCGCCGAGGCCCTCGAGCAGATCAAGTGGCTCCTGGACCTCATCGACCTGTCCGGGATTTTGCCCGACGGCTACCTCGCTTCACGGATTAACAGCGACGCAGACGGTGCCGACCCGGAGGAAGCAGCAGACAATCCCACCGAAGGAGGTGCCAAGTGACCACCAATTCACCTACCACTTCTCCTACCGCGAGCGGCCACGTGACCATCGTGTTCACGTCCGACTGGGGCGTATCCACGGGCGTGGGGCAGGCGGGGCGCACGCACTCAACAATCGAGCGCAGCAACGGCAAGCCGGTCGTACGCGGCACGGTCATCACCGGTGTTCTGCGCGAGCAGGCGATGCTGGCAGCGAAGGCCCTCGACGGGCCAACGAAGGAGAACGACGAGGGGAAGTGGACCAAGTTCGCCCTATGGCTCTTCGGCCAGGACCCCGACGGCAAGCAGGGCTCAACCCCCCACCCGCGTCACGTTCTCTTCTCGGACGCCACCCCGGCCTCGACAATCCCAATCCACGACACGGTATCCCTCTCCATCGACCCACAGACGGGGACGGCGCGCGACCAGTTTCTGCGCTTCACGGAGCGCGCGGCGGCCGGCATCCTCACGGGCACGTTCACGCTCATCGACGAGGCCGGGGCGTCTCTCTCCGATCCGGCGGCGATCAAGGCCGCGCACTTCCTCCTGGGGGTCGCGGGCCTCATGGTCCGAGGCATCGGCTCGGGCCGCAGCGGAGGCGACGGCGAGTGCACGGTGGCGGTCAGCGACAAGGACTACACAAAGACTGACCTGCAGGATGAGAAAGCCGCCGAAGCGCTTGCACGGATCCTCGAGAACCACAGTAATGACCTCGATAGCGTCACATATTCGTCGGAAGACGTAGCGGCGGTCGCAGATAGCTTGCGGAGCCTTACGCGGGACAGCTTGCGGAAGAACCCAGACCTGCCGAAGGATCTTCCGAAAGACAGCCCCCAAGACATCGCAATGCCCGGCCTTCAGCAGTCGGAGTCCGGTAACACGACCTGGTACGAAACGACCCTCGACATCGTTCTTGAATCTCCGGTCGTCTCCTACGAGGTCCCCTTCTCGAACGAGGTCCGGTCGTTGGACTTCCTGCGCGGAACCGTGTTGGTCCCGTGGCTGCACGGGCTGCTGCGCAAGAACTACCCAGGCAATGCCCTCGTGAATTCCGCTATCGTCAGCGGCGACCTGCGCATCAGCGATGCGCTACCGGTTTACAAGGGTGTGGCTGGGTTGCCCGTTCCTTTTGTTCTGGAGAATGAGAAGGTCCCCGAGGACAAACTCGAGGACAAAAAAGACGATAAAGAACCCTGCACACTCTTCAACAGGCATATCCCCATCGACGATCAGGAGTGCGGTGAAAACACGATCCCTACACGTGGCCGCTATCTATTCGTTAAGTCGAGCGGCGCTCCCGTCGCGGGTTGGATCGGGAAGCCCTCGCTGATTGGTCGACAGTCGACGGCGATCAATTCGGAGACGGGCGCAGCGAAAGATGGACAGCTGTTCCTGGTGCGTGCTCTGCCCGCCGGGTTGAGGATGCGCGCCTCGATTGTCGTGTCGAAACAGCTACTGAGCGCACTTCGCGGTACCGATGTCACATCCGCAGCTTCACCTCTTACGCTCGACCTCAGTATTGCTGAGCAACCAGCCTTCCTCGGATCCCGCAAGCTCACAGGCACATTCGGGCGCGCCCGCTGCACTGTGAGCAGCACCTTCACCAAGGTCGGAAGCACCCCACCCCCGGCAGAGGGTCCTATCACCGATGAGGGAGCCCAGGCCTCGTCCTCTGAATCCACCGAGGTTGTGTCTCTGTGGTTCACGTCCGACGTGCTCGCACGGTCGAGCGCTCTGGGACTGGGTGGGAGCGTTGAGGATCTGGAGCTTGCCTTCAGGCGGGCCAACGTTCCGGTCACGGTCGTTCAGGAGAGCCCCAATCAGGACTCGGGCGACAAGAATCGCAAACGTATTCTGACTGCGATCCGGCACCGGCGCGTGGACTCGTGGTCGCCGATGGATAACGCACCTCGCGCCACGCGGCTGGCAATCCAAGCGGGTTCAGTAGTCCAAGTGCGTATCTCCCCGGACGATCTGGGGTCGCTCAAGACACTCGGGCATATCGGCGTCGGTGAGCTGACGCCCCAGGGATACGGGCGCTTCCGCGTGGACTCCCCCATCCTGGCGAAAGCGACACTGCCCTTGTTCAAGACCAAGAGTAAGAGCTTTACAGCATCAACGGAGGCTGCCTCATGACAATTTACCGCTACGACATGTCGATCCCCGTGCGCGTTGTCTCCGCGCTGCACTCCGGCGGCGTCGATGAGGTACCTGAGCGCCCCATAACCGACGAGGACGGCCGGACTGTACAGCCGAACGCTTTCGTGCGTAACGGGCTGGGTGAGGCGATCCTGCCGGGTCGCTCCATCAAGGGAGCCATTCGTGCCGCGTTCGAAGAACACATGAAAGAGCTTGACTTCAGCGAGGAAGACCTCAAGAGCCTGTGGGGCGGTGAGATGCGTCGGGAGGTCGGTACTCGCAAAAAGCAAGGTGGGGACGGAACCGACGAATCCCTCCCACTGCGGGCAAGCGCCCTCACCTTCCACCACGCCGTGGTGTGGGACCGCGCTAAAGGCGATCTCCCCCACCGCATGAGCACGGCCATTGACCGCGCCACCGGCGGGGCCGCAGACGGTGCACTTTTCGCGTACGAGTACCTGCCCGTGGACACGACTTTCGATATCCGCGTCAGTGCCGAAGCCCAGGACCCGGCCCCAGACCCCACAAAAAACGAGGATACACAGTCCACAACACAGAGTGAGGCAACAAAGGGAACACCGCCTGCACCCCCTGCTCTCGTCAAGAAAGCCCTGCAAGCGGTCGTGGCACTCCTCCACGGCAAGTGCATCAGCCTCGGAGGCAGGATAGGGTCCGGTTGGGGTCGCGTCGAACCACTCAACGAAAATGCTAGGTATGACTGCAAGCTGGTAGTCGTCCCCGGTTCAAAGAGCGAAGGCGCGGATTCGACTAGCTTTCTTGCCCAAGTACTCGGCAAGCACTCGTTTGTGGATATCGAGCCTGACCAGAACCTGGACCATCACTCTGTATCAACCAATATCAAGATTGAGTGGCAGGCTCCGGCGGGATTATTCGTTGGAATGAACAAACCCGACGGCATCAAACCCTCGGAAGAAGACACGGTACCCGCAACGCCACTGCGCAACTGGCACCTGAATGACAAGCATCGCGCCGATCACGGGGATGCAACTTATCCGAAAGTCGCACATGAGGACAAGGCCTCGCTGCTACTTCCGGGCACGTCGATCCGTGGGACGTTGCGGTCCCACTGTGCTCGCATTGCTCGCAGCATTGTCAGTGACAGCGAGGGTTCTGACGAACTCACGATGGCAGAGGATGTACACAAGCAGCTCGCTGCCGATCCGCTCCTCGTGCGCTACTTGTTCGGGACAACCGAGTACCGGGGAGCGGTCCGCGTTCACGACTGCGAGGGGCAGATACCAGAAGACACGGGAAAGGACAAGCCTCTTAAACTCACGCGCAACGCGATCGACAGAGTTACCGGGAGCGCTGCCCACGGAGCGTTGTATTCGGAGCTGCTGTATCCGCACGCTACATGGGATCCAATCGAGATCGAGATCGACCATGCGCAGCTGTGTCGGAATATCTGTCAGGACCTTGGCAATTGTGCACTTTCAACCGTGTCCGCGTCAGACCAGGAATGCGAGCGACCGGCCATCAAAAACCGCCTTCGAGCAGCTATCCTGCTCCTGACCATGGCCGTCACCGACCTCTGCGAGGGAATCCTTCCGCTTGGAGGTGGATCGGGAGGAGGACTTGGCTCTATCGAGGTTTCGAAAGTGTCTTTCAGCGGACTTCCCGGCGGAACGAAAGGATTTACGGAGCCTTACGTCGTTCCACGCGCCTCCAGTGACACAAACGCCGTTCGAAAGGCCCGAGCAAACTTTGCACGAAACATTCTCGCGAGTGTCCTCGCCGCTTTTGCGGAAGATGGTGAAGAAGCAACCTCGGCTGAGCAAAGAGTCATCAACCTGATTCGAGAGTGGACGGAACTAGGACCCCATGACGAGCAGGGAAGTTCTGTTCCCTCTCACTTCCGCCCGACGACGGTGCGGATCGGGTGGAATTCACCAACGGGCGTATTCGTGCATGACCCCCAGGCAGACGACGGAAATACTCAATATCCCCTCAGGGCTAAGACTGCTGACAAAAACTGGGAGAACAGCACAGCTCCCCTGCTACTTCCCGGCACCTCAATTCGCGGTGCGCTACGCTCCAGATGTTCGCGGATCGCTCGAACCGTACTGTATGCCAATAATCCCCCATCACAGGTCGAGAGCTTCACTCAGGCGGATAGCGATGACAACCAGGTACCCATCGATATTCACGAGCAACTGGCCAAAGAACCACGGCTCGTGCGTTACATGTTCGGTACCACCGAATATCGTGGGGCAGTTCGAGTCCGAGACTGTACAACAAAGAACACCGGACCATCCGTCACGGTCACTCATAATGCAATCGACCGGTGGACAGGCGGAGTCGTCGAGGGGCTCCTGTTCAACGAGGTGACCTATCCGCACGCGACGTGGAATGACATCGTGATCGAGGTTGACACCGCACGTCTTCTTCAGAACGTGAAGACCGACTCGAGTATCGGGGGCCTATCACTCGATGAGTGTTTGCCCTTCGCCCGAGCGTCCTGGTGTCTCCTGTGTATCGCCCTAGCGGAACTCAGCGCGGGCACGCTTCCGCTCGGAGGCAGGACAACCCGAGGCCACGGCCAAGTTGAGGTAACGAGCCTCAGGGTGTCTGGCGCTGATGGTCAGGTCGTAAATTCTCCAGCAGAAGAAATTTTGTGGAAACGCAACGATAACGGTGAAGACGATGCGCGCGGAGGCGCAACAGCACTTCTGGCCTATCTGAGAAACAAGACAGAGAAAGACCCCTCATATGAGGATTGGGCTGAACGGTTGCAAAAGCTTGAAGAACCAACACACGAGGCCTCCACTCCTAATGAGAGCGATGAGCAATGAATGAGACAAATATCGATAACCACGGTCGCGCAGCAAACCTACTCCCCTGCCACCTAACGACCACCAATCACATAGTCGATAACGCTACTGCGCTCGCTGCGTATATCGATGCGAAATTTGCTGCCCACGAGTTCGCCGGCATTGTGTGGGCAACCAACGGTACACGCCGAGTGTCGGATGTAAAATCCGCAAGCTTCGATGACTCACGCACTTATGAGATACGTTTCTGGCGGGTCATTGACAGTGACAACGCAGTCTCGACGCTTGCCCACGAGTTCCGTTGGGTAAACGGCGTGGGTGCCGTCGAGCTGACACTCACGAAAGGCACAGCCAACGCAGCGTCCGAAGGCTCGGAGCCAAAACCCGTCAGTGGATGGTTCTACAAGGTGAGCTATCTGCAGCACGAGTCTGCAGCGGGCAATGATGCGGATCCTTCCTCGGAAACCACATCAGCTCAGGCAGCCAAGAGCAAAGAATACGCCGCCACCAAGCAGATGACGGCAGTCGAGTTCATCCAACAAGAAGATAAGTACGGAAACACGGTCGTGGTCGACCAGCTATTCACGGGAGAGTGGAAATACAATGCCTAAGATTCATGCAGCGGCAAATAGGATTCCTGTTCTACGAACCAACGCCACGCTCAAGAATTTCCCGGAACTCAAGGACCGAGAACCAGCACAACTAGACCATTTCCCAGCTCACACTTGGAGCGGATCCATAAGGTTTTCCATTACTGCAAAAACACCGCTCGTTTACGGAAACGTAGACGAAGATACTGGCGCGATCTCAGTTCCAACAACGACAATCAAGGACAAGGGGAAAGCGACACGCACGGTTCCCATTTTACCCGCGACAATGGTGAAGGGCATGCTGTCTAACGCCTACGAAAGGGTTACATCGTCCCGCCTACGAGTATTCGGAGACTACTCAGAACCCCTCACATACCGCATGGATCCCGCAGAATGCCAAAAACTAGTCCCCACATTCGTGCAACCTAGTAAGAGAAAAGCAGTTTTACTTACTGGAACCCACGACAGGCTGCCATCAGTTAAAAGAAATAACAACAGTCGACCAATTCCCGTCATGATGGCCGCAACGCTTCGAACGCGACAAGGGGATAATACAAAGTTTGCGCCAGGAATGAACAACAAACTCCTATTGGCACTAGTTCGCCCACTCCAAGGCCAACGATACCGTCAAGTAGAGTTTGACGCAAAGCTAGTCGACAATGGAACATACGCATACTGGTTCATCTACGCGCTGTACACTAGCACAGAACCACAAAGACGCATTCCACTGTTTGACGAGAACACGCTCACCGGGGAAGACTTGAATGAAAAATTAATCAAACAGAGAGGATATGTATATCTCACCACAGACCCAGACGACCTTTCAAAGAATGCAAGCACTTTCGAGCATAAGATGGGGGAACGCGTTTTCTTTATAGAGCACAATGGTCCGGCCAAGACAGCGACTATCCCCGCAGGAACCGACAGCCATCCGTCTCCTATCGAGAAGTATTTCCAAGTACTCGAAAGCTATTTACGCAACTGGGATAGTGAAACGGGAAGCACACCAAACATCTTCATCCGCCAAAACGAAGAAATACTCACTAAGAAGACTGCCAGTTTCTGCGCCTACTCGCTCGTGTCAGAGAACTCGACAGGAGAAAAGGTAGTAGATGCGCTCGTACCCATTTCCGTCGGCCGCAACGCCTACGCAATGTCTCCTCTGGCAGTTGCAAAGCGAACTCATGTAGCCCCTGCTGAACACTTCTTCGAACTATCTCCAGCCGATCGCTTGTTTGGCTACGTAGCGCATCGCGATAAGACGCGATCAGATTTTGACAGAGATAGCGATCCCGCTTCTTCATTCAAGGGACGAATTTCTGTGACCGATGTTAGCTTCTCCGACGGTGAGGGAAAAGGGGATTCCGTACTGAGATTGAGGCCGCTTTTAAATCCTCGCCCTTCCTCTGCACGGCGATTCTTAACGCGTATCGATGGGTCGAACATCAATTCATCCGGACATAAGGTCAGGCGAAGTCAATATTTCTCAACCGAGCCCAAACAGGCGCTCGGGGCCACCACTTACCCTATTGATCGAAGCGCATGGGCACAAATTGACAAAGAGACTCGATTCCCCAAGAAGGCACTCAAAACGCCGAGCGACACCAACAACGTTACACCCGAGGTGAAGTCATACGTCAAAGCGGGCACAAAGTTTGAAGCGACCATTCATTATGAAGCACTAACTCATTTTGAGCTAGCATGGCTCCTTTGGATTTTGGATCCAACAAATCTTGTTCCACGGACCCAACGTCAACAACATACGAGTAGCACTCCATCGGATCAGGTTGGTTATCTACGCCTCGGCACCGGAAAACCACTCGGTCTCGGCGTTGTGGAGGTTGCTCTTTCTCCTGATGGCCTCCAGGCAAGCAAAACCGTTGCTAATAACGGAGATACACCATCGTTGTGTTCGGCCTACACTCAGTTGACGGGCTGTCTAGGTACCGTTGCGACGATTACCGATCCTACTCAATTTCAGGTTCCTGAGCACTACCTGAAGACACCTTGGGTTGAGGCTTTTCAACGTTCATGCTTCGGTTATGACGACGCGTTTGACGTTCGACACTTCACGCTTGATGAGAATAAAGAGAACAACCGGACGGATTGGGCGACTGGCCTTCCAGTTGACGGCGCTGGAGTCGAACCCGGTGTCCTTTGGGGTTCCCAGAGTGGCGCTCCGATTTCCGCTCCTGAACGACGAAAGAAGAAGCGCCTCTAACCCCTCACCACACTCCCCGGCACAACCCCACGTCGTCCAGTGCTATGGCCGCGCCGAGTATGTCGGCGCGGTCGGCGCAGGATGAGCAGATGGGGGAGATGTGGATGACGTCGTCGCCCTCTGCAATGAGGGCGGCGAGCCGAGAACGCACGCGCGCCAGCGTGGCGCTATCAAGGCGGAGTTGGAACACGGATTCTTGGATGCGGTAGCCCCAGGATTCCAGTGTTTTGGAGACGCGGAGGCGCCGCTTATTGTCAGCGATGTCGTAGGCGATGATGCAGATCATCGCCAGGCGATTCCCTGCCACTGGTAGTCGGGTTCGGCGATGGCGCGCGCCAGCATCTGCGCGGAGTGGGCGATGTGTCTGCGCCATGACCCCGAGTATCCGGGGGCGCCGGTGATGGATCGCTGGCAAGCGGCCTCGTACGCGTCAACGAGGATCTTCTTGCCGTCGCCGCCCAACCAGACTCCCCCGGCCTCGGCCTCGACGATGCCGTGGTCGGGCCGGTGTTTGCGCGTGCGCAGGAGCGCCATGACGGTCTGGTCGACCAGGAGTGGGCGGAACTGCTCCATGAGGTCCAACGCCAGGCTGGGCCGCTTGTCGGTGGGTGCGTGCGCGATGCCGAGTGACGGTTCGAGCCCGGCGGCGTGCAGCGCGCCGACGCATTCGGACAGGAGGATCGCGTACCCATAGGACAGGGCGGCGTTGGGCAGGTCGCGGGGTGGGCGTCGGCTGCGCCCGTCGAAGGTGACGTCGGCGGGCACACACCCGGCGAGCGCGTCGAAGCAGGCGTTGGAACACGCGCCTTCGATGCCCATGACTTCGTCGAGTGTGCGCGCCCGCAAGGGAGCGCCGCCGAGCGTGCATGTGCGCGGTCGTGTCGGCGACGTACACGGCTTCGTCGCGTTGGGCGATGCGGGTGAGGACGTGGACTTGTCCGCGGATTGTCGCGCCGATGAGGCTGGCGGCCAGGCGGACGCGCCGCTCACGGTCGCCGGTGAGGGCGACTTGCGCGATGAGCCGGCTCGCATGCGCTCCCCTGTTGGCGCCGATGAGGGCACCTTGGTAGGAGCCTCGCCGCGACAGGCACACGACGTCGACGCCGCTGCGCATCGCCCACGAGCGCGCCGGCGGACAGTCCGGCGTTTCCGGACAGGACGATGCGCGTGACGCTGTGTTTGGGGACGGAGGCGGCGGGCAGCGAGCCGGGCGCGTCGACGAGGATGCGGCCCGCTTTGACATGGACGCGCGCGCCATCGCCGCCGACGTAGAGGACGCGATCGGCTTTGCCGGTGGGTTCGTCGCTGGACCGGGTGATCCACGGGTCGATGCCGATGCTCGCGAGGGCTTTCTCCTCGTCAATGTACAGGGTCGTCAGGTCGGTGAGGCGCGCGCCCGCGCCAATGGCAGCGGCCGCGACGGTGTCGATAGCGTCGGCCAAGCGTTGCTCGGTTGGTGCCGCGAGCATGAGGGCGGTTCCGACGCGCGAGTAGAGCAGGCCTGCCCCGGTGGCGTACCTGTCAAGATCGAGCAGGGCGGCGTCGGCGAGCACGCTCGCGATCAGGTTGGGGTCCGAGGCCCGGGCGAGTTCGTCGATAATGGGCGCGTCGACGTCGGGGACGTCCAGTGCCGAAAGGCCCGCACAGGTCACGAGGCCCGGGTCGGCGACGCGGATGGTGGCTCGCGCGAGGTGGTGGTTGCCGTGGTCGTAGTCGTCGACGAGTCCCCTGCTGAATGCGTCGTGTCCTGCGCTCGTGTCGTCGTAGGTGCCGTGGGGGCGTTCCGCGGCGAGGCGGCGTTCGAGGGTTTCGTGCACCGATTCGGCCAGGAGCGCCCGGGTGATGGGGTCGGCCGTTACGATCGTGTTCGTGTCAAGTGCGGCGATGCGTGGCGGCGCCCAGTCGTGCGCGCCGAGGACGCGGAGGTGTTCGTCGGTGAGGCTTCCCGGCTTGGGGGTGTTCGCTCTGGTGGGGTCGGGGTGTGCTGTGAGGAGTCGGCGTCTGGCGCGAGTGAGGGCTTCGGGGCTGGTCGCTTCTCTCAGGGACGAGGCCGTGGCGGGTGTCGTCATTGTCTGTCCTTCCACTCAACAACCTTGCGGTTACTCTACAAGTGTGAAGCGTTATGGAGAAGCGACACGCCAACGGTGGCGGCGATTTCCGGGACAGCGTCGGCCCCACAGGTGTTCCGCGGCGATGCGTGCAGTCGCAACGAAAAGTCTGGTAATCTGACCTCGTGCTTGTTGGCCGGAGGAGTGCTTTTTCAGCCACTGGCGATCCGGTACGACGTTTTCCCTGGTCACAGGGGGTGCGACACGCCGGGCAGTCAGAAAGCACCGAGCGCCAAAAGGTGCATTAAGACACGTCGTTTGCGTCCTTGTAGTTCACGTCCTTACCCGGTCAGAAAGCACCGAGCGCCAAAAGGTCCATTAAGACCAGCCGTACTTCACGTTCTCAGGCTTGGCGTACTCGTAGTGTCAGAAAGCACCGAGCGCCAAAAGGTGCATTAAGACCCCTTGTATCCGATGTTCACGCGGAAAATGATGCCCTTGTCAG
>OKWY01000086.1_pt1 | contig 39746 bp, 41 predicted proteins | sample 1607041 | NCBI WGS metagenome assembly OKWY01 (sample SAMN07501038, study PRJEB24779) | human gut metagenome | isolation source: stool | host: human infant | place: USA: Pittsburgh, PA | reverse complement strand
TACTTTGAGTCTTTGTTTTAAGACTCTCAAAAGAATTGCTGGTTTACTTTAACTATATTCTGTTCAATTTTCAAAGACCATTTACTCTGTCGCACTGAAGCGACTTCTTTATCTTATCATCACTCTTTGCTACTGTCAACAACTTTTTTAAAAAGTTTTTTTGACGTTTCGCTCAAGCAACGAAATTTATCTTATCACTTAATTTCTAACATGTCAACTTTTTTTGTGTTGCTTTTCTGTTAGTCATCAGCGACGTGTTTTATCTTATCATGTAAATATAATTTATTTTTAACTCATTTTATATTTATATTAATTTATCTTTATTATTCTCTCTTTTTCTAATTATTTATTTGTTTTTCTATTATTGATACACTAGGATAAGAGTACTTATATATTAACTCTTAAATACTATTTTTACACTAATTTAAATATAAAAAGTGGCAAGCCACTAAATACTTAATAGTATTCATAACTTGCCACATGATATTAATCTTTTAAATAAAAATCTCTATATTATTGTTCTGAATCTTCTTTTTGAATCTCTTCAACTAATCTATCTAAGCTAGTATCTTTATTATCTAAATCACTTTCATTATCTACACAAGCTTCTAATGTTAATTGTTCCTCATCATCATTATCTCCAGTACCAGTTATTTTAGCAATAGCTACTACCTTTTCTTCTTCTGAAGTTCTCATTAATGTAACTCCCATTGCAGATCTACTAGTTACTGAAATATCAGAAACATTTATTCTTATAGCTATACCGCTAGTATTTATAAGCATTAATTCATCTTCTGGACTACAAACAGTTGCTCCAACAACTTTACCAGTCTTTTCACTTATCTTATAAGTAATAAGACCTACTCCACCTCTATTTTGTCTCTTATATTCAGTTAATGGTGTTCTCTTACCAAATCCATTTTCACTTATAACTAATAAATCCTCATTATCTGAAGCTATATCCATACAAACAGCTACATCTTCATCTCTTAAATTCATTGACTTAACTCCTGATGCAGTTCTTCCCATAGGTCTTACATCTTGTTCATTAAACTTAATTGCATTACCATCTTGAGAAACTATTATTATATCAGCATCTCCCCTTGTTACCTTAACTTTAAGAAGTTCATCTCCTTCTCTTAAATTAATAGCAATAAGACCACTCTTTCTTAAATTTTTAAATTCTGATAATGGAGTTTTCTTAACTAAGCCTTGTTTAGTTGCCATGAATAAGTATCCATCTACAATATTATCCCTAACAGTTAATACTGTTTCTATTCTTTCATCTTGTTCTATTTGAATAAGATTTATTATATTAGTACCCTTTGCTGTTCTTCCAGCTTCAGGTATTTCATATGCTCTCTTTTTATATACTCTTCCTCTATTAGTAAAGAATAATACATCTGAATGAGTTGAAGTTACTAACACATGTTCCACGAAATCATCTTCTTTCGTAGACATTGCTTGTATTCCTCTTCCCCCTCTTCTTTGAGCAGAATATGTGTCAGCTGATATTCTCTTAACATATCCTGTATGAGTTAAAGTTATAACTGTTTCTTCTTCTTGTATTAAATCTTCAATATCAATATCATTTACAACTTTCTCTATTTGAGTTCTTCTTTCATCGTTATATCTAGATTTTATTTCAAGTAATTCCGCTTTAATAACTCCTAATAATAATTCTTCACTTGCAAGAATTGAATTTAAGTAATCTATAAGCTTCATTAACTCTGCATATTCTTCTTCAATCTTATCTCTTTCTAAGCCTGTTAATCTTCTTAGCCTCATTTCTAAAATAGCAAGTGCTTGCTTTTCAGATAATCCAAACCTTTCAATTAACGTATTCTTAGCTATTTCTCCAGTTTTTGAGCCTCTAATAATACTTATCACTTCATCAATATTATCTAAAGCAATTCTTAAACCTTCTAATATGTGAGCTCTTGCCTGTGCTTTCTCAAGATCAAATATTGTTCTTCTAGTCACAACTTCTTTTTGGAAATCTATATAATGACTTAATATTTGCTTTAAGTTTAATATATGTGGCTCATTATTAACTAAAGCTAACATAATTACTCCAAATGTATCCTGCATTTTTGTATGCTTAAATAATAAATTTAATACAACATTAGGATTTGCATCTTTCTTTAGTTCTATTACTATTCTCATACCTTCTCTGTCAGATTCATCTCTTAAATCAGATATTCCAATAATTTTTTTATCTTTAACTAAGTCAGCAATATTTTCAATAAGCTTAGCTTTATTAACTTGGTATGGAATTTCAGTAACTACGATTCTATGTCTTCCATTTTCTTCTTCTATATCAGTTTTAGCTCTAACTACAACTTTACCTTTACCAGTTTCATAAGCAGCTCTTATGCCTGATTTACCCATTATTATTCCACCTGTTGGAAAATCAGGGCCCTTTATACATGTCATAAGTTCTAATCCAGTAGCCTCTGGATTATCTATTAACATTATTGTTCCATCAATAACTTCCCCTAAATTATGTGGTGGGATATTAGTTGCCATCCCAACAGCAATACCTGATGATCCGTTAACTAAAAGGTTTGGATATCTTGATGGTAATACTCTAGGTTCTTGTTCTTCACCATCAAAGTTTGGCATAAAATCTACAGTATTTTTATTTATATCTCTAAGCATTTCTACTGCTATCTTATTCATCTTTGCTTCTGTATATCTCATTGCAGCTGCACTATCACCATCAACAGAACCAAAGTTTCCGTGACCATCAACAAGCATATATCTCATTGAGAAATCCTGAGCCATTCTTACTAATGCGTCATAAACAGATGTATCACCATGTGGATGATATTTCCCTAAAACTTCACCAACTATTCTGGCACATTTTCTGTATCCTTTGTTTGGTTCTAAGCCTAATTCTTGCATCGCATAAAGAATTCTTCTATGAACTGGTTTAAGACCATCTCTTACATCTGGAAGAGCACGCCCAACAATTACGCTCATTGCGTAATCGATATAGCATTGTTTCATTTCTTTATTTATATCTACATGTATAAATTTTCCCTCATTTAAGTTCATGCACTCACCTCAACTAATACTAAATATCTTAGTACTAAATATCTAAATTGCTTATTTTTTTAGCATTCTTTTGAATGAATTCTCTTCTTGGTTCAACTTTATCGCCCATTAAAATAGTAAATATTTCATCTGCAGCAATTGCATCACTTACAGTTGCTTTTTTAAGAATTCTATGTTCTGGGTCCATAGTTGTATCCCATAATTGATTTGCATTCATTTCTCCAAGACCTTTGTATCTTTGAATATTTATTGAACTATCTTTTCCACCAAAATCTTCTAAGATTTTCTCAAGCTCAAGTTCTGTATAAGCATACTCTTCTCGTTTACCTTTACTAACCTTAAATAATGGTGGTTGTGCTATAAACACATGACCTTCATCAATTAATGGTCTCATATATCTATAGAAGAACGTTAATAATAATGTTCTTATATGAGCTCCATCAACGTCGGCATCGGTCATGATTATTATTCTATTGTATCTTAACTTTTCAACATCAAAATCTTTACCTATTCCCGCACCAAAAGCTGTAACCATTGATCTTATTGAATCAGCATTAAGTATTCTATCAAGCCTTTGTTTTTCAACGTTAAGTATTTTACCTCTTAATGGTAATATAGCTTGGAATTTTCTATCTCTTCCTTGCTTTGCAGAACCTCCCGCTGAATCCCCTTCGACTATATAGATTTCACATTCAGCAGGATCCTTTGATGAACAATCTGCAAGTTTTCCTGGAAGTGTAGATCTTTCAAGTACTGATTTTCTTGTAAGCTCTCTCGCTTTTCTAGCTGCATCTCTAGCTCTTGCTGCCATTAACGCTTTATCTATTATGATTTTTCCTACAGCAGGATTTTCTTCTAAGAAAATACTTACTCCTTCAGCAACAATTGAATCAACAATACCTCTAACTTCTGAATTTCCTAACTTAGTTTTAGTTTGCCCTTCAAATTGAGGTTCAGATATTTTAACAGAAACTACAGCTGTAAGTCCTTCTCTCGCATCATCACCTGAAAGGTTCTTGTCATTATCTTTTATATGACCAAATCTCTTAGCATAATCATTTATCGCCCTAGTTAAAGCACTCTTAAATCCCGCTAAGTGAGTTCCCCCTTCAATTGTATCTATATTATTTGCAAAAGAATATAAGTTTTCATTGTATCCATCATTATATTGAAGTGCAATTTCAGCTATTATTCCATCTTTTTCTCCTTCAACATAAATAGGCAATTCATGTAGCACTTCTTTATTTCTATTTAAGTAAGAAACAAATTCTTTTATACCACCTTCATAATGGTATTTTTCAACTCTTTCTTCCTCTTCTCTCTTATCTATTAAAGTTATAGCTATACCTTTATTAAGGAATGCTAATTCTCGTAATCTGCTTGATAATACTTCAAAGTCAAATACAGTATCTTCAAATATTTCATGATCTGGCTTAAATAATACTTTAGTTCCATGCTCATCTGATTCACCAATTTTAGTTAAATCACACAATACATTTCCTCTTGAATATTTTTGTTGCCATATAAAGCCTTCTCTTTTTACAGTAACCTCACAATACTCAGATAATGCATTAACAACAGATGCACCAACTCCATGAAGACCACCAGATACCTTGTATCCTCCGCCTCCAAACTTACCACCAGCATGTAATACAGTCATTATTACTTCTACTGTTGCCTTACCCATTTTAGGATGTATACCAACTGGCATACCTCTACCATCGTCTATTACAGTAATTGAGTTATCCTCATTTATTGTAACTTCTATGTTTTTACAAAATCCAGCTAAAGCTTCATCAATACTATTATCTACTATTTCGTACACTAAATGATGAAGTCCTCTAGAGCTCGTGCTCCCTATGTACATTCCAGGTCTTTTTCTAACAGCTTCTAAACCTTCTAAAACCTGAATCTGACTTTCATCATAACTTTGCTTATTCTCTTCCAACATAAACTCCTCCTTATATTTTTGTTTTCTTAACTCTGAAGGCTAAATATTGGACTTAAGGATTATAATCAATATTTGTTCTCTTAGTTAAAGTAGATGATGAAATAGGCGATAAATACACCTTACTCATTTTATTAACTTCTGCTATAACAAATGATTTAGGACTTTCCTTTGAAATTTTTTCAACAAATCCGTCTTCTTCAGCCATTCTTAAAAATGATATTGTATCTGAACTATACATTGATGTTTGTAAATCAAAAATACCAATTACATCCTTTATTGGTACTACTACATTTTCTCCTAAATGTAAAAACATAAGATCTCCTCCCTTAGTTTAGGATTTCTCCATCCTTAACTTTAAAAACTTTAGATTTATCATCTAAATACTCATACAAATCTTCTATTCCAGTACATGTAATAATAGTTTGTATATCTCCAATTGTGCTTAAAATATATCTTTTTCTACTAAAATCCAATTCTGATAATACATCATCTAAAAGTAATACTGGATGTTCCCCTGTAAGTTCCTTTATTATTTTTAATGATGAAAATTTAATAGTTAAAACTGCAGTTCTTTGTTGTCCTTGAGATCCATAACTTTTAGTATCAATATCATTTATTAAAACAGTAAAATCATCTCTATGTGGACCTATAGAGGTAATTCCTCTTTCGCAATCCCTACTTCTATTTTTTTCTAAAAGCGAATAGAAATTTTCTTTTATGTTTTCTAAATCTTTAATAGTACTAATATACTTAAATTCAATTTTCTCTTTGCCTGAAGTTATATCAGAATGAATTTTAGTAGAGTATTTATTTAACTTTTGAATATATTCTAATCTATCTATTATTATATTATATCCAAATTCCACCAATTGCATATCATAAACATCTAAAATATCTTTATTTATATTTCTATTTCGTAATATACTATTTCTTTCATTCAAAACTTTATTATACTGAACAAGATTATAATAGTATTTAGGATTTAATTGGCATAACTCCATATCAATAAATTTTCTTCTTACACCGGGAGAATCTTTAATTATTTTTAAATCTTCCGGAGAAAACATTACAACATTAAAATTTCCAAATAGTTCTCCTATCTTTTTTATTTTAATCTTATTTATTTGTATTGCTTTTTTTCCGTCCTTAAGAATGCTTATATCTATTCTCTTGTCTAATCTCTCCCTACCAACTGTAACACTTAATAATGCATTATCAGAATTCCAATTGATAAGCTCTCTATCCTTTGACGTTCTATGAGATCTTGCAAAAGCACAATAGTATATACCCTCTAATATATTAGTTTTGCCTTGGGCATTATCTCCCATAAAAACATTAACATGTGGACCTAAACTTATATCCAATACATTATAATTTCTATAATTAAGCATTTGCAATCTTTTAATAAACATCTTAAACACCTTTAATTATAACATATTAAATTTAATAAGGATAATCACCCTGGAAAAAATAGTTTCTTAAACTACTTTGTAGGTTTCTCCATTAAATTCAACTATGTCACCTTTATATAATTTTTTCCCTCTTTGTATGCAAATTTCACCATTAACTTTTACAAGTTCATCCAAAATATACATTTTAGCTTCTGATCCTAGTGAAACTACTCCGGAAAATTTTAAAAACGAATCTAATTTTATAAATTCTGTACTTATTTCTATTTCATTCATAACATTTCCTTGCATATTTATTCAACTTTTATACAAGCTTCCTCCTATCTAACTAGTCTAACTGGTAAAACTAGATATTTAGCATTATTTCCATTTTTCCCTTTTATTACACACGGGCTAACGCTTGATGTCATCTCTATAACTACATCTTCTTCTTCCATATTCTTAAGAACATCTAATAAATATCTCGAATTAAATGCAATTTGAACTTCATTTCCTTGCAGATTTATGCTAACTTCTTCCCTAACTTTTCCCAATTGAGAATTAGAAGTTATAACTAAAGTATCCTCTTGAACGTCTAATCTTATTAAATTACTATTTCCATCTTTAGCCATTAGTGATGCTCTTTCAATACCTTGTTGAAGTTCTTGTTTTTTAACATTAACTAATAATTTATATTCTTGAGGTAAAAGAGAAATATAGTTAACAAATTTACCATCTAATAATCTTGAAATAATTTTTGTATTATTAATATTAAATAATATATGATTGTTTGTGAATGTAATTTTTACAATATCAGTATTATCTTCTAATATTTTCGAAACTTCATTTAAAGTTTTTCCAGGAATAACAACTTCAATATTATCATCTACATCTAATAATTCACTTCTAACGGCTAATCTATACCCATCTAATGCAACTAAATTTAATTCTTTATTTTTCACTTCAAAAAGTATACCTTGTAATATTGGTCTTGCTTCATCTTGAGCTATGGCAAATGATGTACCTTTTATCATATTTTTTAATAAGTTTTGAGGAACTTCAACACTAAGGTCCTCATTTATATTTGGTAATGCTGGATAATCACTAGAATTCATGAAAACTAAGTTAAATACTGATTTTTCACATGTAATTTGTATTAAATCATTTTCTGATATTTCTATTTTTACATCTGAATTCGGTAGTTTTCTAATAATTTCAGAAAAAATCTTTGAATCAATAACAATACTACCTTCCTTAATAACATCAGCTTCAACCTTTGTTTCTATACTTACATCCATATCTGAGCCAATAAGAGTTAGACCTTCTTTATTAGCTTCCATATATATACCTTCTAATACAGGCATTGTTGTTTTTCCTGTAATTGCTTTAGTTACTATAGAAATACCTTCTTGTAATTTTTGTTTTGAGCATATTATGTTCATACTTTTACCTCCTAAGTTATACACAGTTATTAACATTGAACTATGCAATATAATAAGATAAATATAATAAATAAATATAATAATAGTAGTAGTAAGGGCTGTGGATTTGTGGATAAGTACTTTCAGCCCTTATATTTCAATAAAATGCATGTAAAAAATACTGTGGATAAGTCGGTAACAAATTGATAGTCTTATCCACAGTATCCACACTGAAAAACTAAAAAATGACTTATCCACAAAGTATTCACTAGTTATTATGTACAATTGTTGATTATTTTTGTGTTAGCTTTTTTGTTATATCGTTTATGGTATGTTCTAAGCTTTCGTCATTATTTAGAGTTTCTGATATTTTTTCATAAGCATGTATAACAGTTGTATGATCACGCCCTCCAAATTCCTCACCAATTTTAGGGAGTGACATGTCTGTAAGCTTTCTGCTTAAATACATAGCTATCTGTCTAGGATATGCTACATTTCTAGTTCTTCTCTGTGATTTTAGGTCTTCAACTCTTAAATTAAAATAAGCAGCGACTACGTCTTGAATTAGATCAATAGTGATGCTTTTATTTTGTTTATTTGAAATTATGTCTTTTAAAGCTTCTGTAGCTAAATCTACAGTTATTTCCCTGTTTGTTAATGATGAATAAGCAACTATTCTGATTAATGCTCCTTCAAGCTCTCTAATATTAGATTTAATTTTTGTTGCTATATAAACCATTACTTCATTAGGTACATTTAGATTTTCTACATCTGCCTTCTTCTTTAAAATGGCCATTCTTGTTTCAAAATCAGGAGCCTGAATATCAGCAATAAGCCCCCATTCAAATCTTGAACGTAATCTATCTTCTAAAGTTGGAATTTCTTTAGGTGGTCTATCTGATGATAGAATTATTTGTTTATTGGCTTCATGTAGAGTATTAAAAGTATGGAAGAATTCTTCTTGAGTTCGTTCTTTTCCTGCAATAAATTGAATATCATCTATTAATAGAATGTCTACGCTTCTATATTTAGTTCTGAACTCTTCATTCTTATCATCTTTAATAGCATTTATTAATTCGTTTGTGAATTTTTCTGATGAAACATACACAACTTTAGCATTTGGATTATTTTGAAGTATATAATGTCCAATAGCATGCATTAAGTGTGTTTTACCCAATCCTACGCCTCCATAGATAAAAAGAGGATTATAAGCTTTAGCTGGAGATTCGGCAACAGCAAGAGATGCAGCATGAGCAAATCTATTACTATTACCTATTACAAAAGAATCAAAAGTATACTTAGGATTTAATGTACTAGACATTTCATCATTAACTGTAACAGCTATATTATCCTTAGTAGTTTCTTTTTTTTCTTTTTCTTCAGCTTCTTGTATTTCAGAAGCGATTAAAAACTCTAAATTATAAGTTTTAGAGCAAGCAGCTTCTATTGAATTTATAACTAAATCCTTATATCTTTTTTCCAATATATCTTGAGTGAAGGAATTAGGGACACTGATTTTTATTGTGTTGGCTGATATGCATAGTGGCTCGCAACTTTTAATCCAAGTGTTAAAACTAACCTCAGTTAACTCGCCTTTTATTATATTTAGGGTTTTTTCCCATAATTCTTTAAGCTCAGTCTCCATTTAAGTATCCTCCAAAAAAAGAAATTTTAAAAAATTATAAACAATATATCAACAGAATTATTAACAGAAAAATGAGTATGTTAATAAGGTTGAAAAAATTAATAACATATTAACAGTTTATGTAGATAATATAATTATAATATAGTTATCCACAGTTTTTGATATTATATATATAAATATTATTAACAGCTAATAAACGCCCTATTTATGACAAAAATATATAAAAAACTAAATAATTATTAAGAAAAATCGAACAAGTTATACACAGATTAATCCACAACTGTGGATAAGTTAAGTTATTCACATATTTATTCACACTTATACTTAATAATATCATAAATCAATATGGGTTATCAATAAGTTATCCACAAATTTTAAACTGTGTATAACTTTATCAACAGTTTTTCGGAATTTAATTAATATTGACAGTAAAAAGGTAAATATATATAATAATAAGGTAACTTTAATTTGAGAAGTATAGTTTTTACTATAAAATAAATCACTCAAAGGGGGTGTATTTCGAATGTTCATGACATACCAACCAAAAAAGAGACAAAGAAAAAAAGAACATGGTTTCAGAAAAAGAATGAGCACTGCTTCAGGAAGAACTGTTCTTAAGAGAAGAAGACAAAAAGGTAGAAAAAAATTAACAGCATAAGGGCCGCACTTTGTGGCCTTTTTTCTGCAAGTGCAGGAATTTTAAGGAGAATTTATTAAAACTTATGATATATAAATTAAGAAAAAATACTGAATTCAGACTTGTCTACAGAAGAGGAAAGTCTTATGCTAATAAATTATTAGTTTTATATGTTTTCAATAATAAAAAAAATATAAATGATGAAAATCTACCATATAATAAGGTAGGTATTTCAGTAAGTAAGAAAGTTGGAAATAGCGTAGTTAGAAGTAGAAGTAAGAGACTTATATATGAAAGCTATAGATTAAATATAAAAGATATTAAATCAGGATATGATTTTGTTTTTGTAGCTAGAAGCGCTATAAATGAAAAAAAATATAGCGATGTAGAAGCTGCTATGATAAACTTATTTAAAAAGGCAGGAATATATTTGCAATGAAAAAATTGCTTTTAACAATTATAAAGTTATATCAAAAATATTATTCTCCTATGCGTCCAAGAAGATGTATATTTGTACCTACATGTTCTCAGTATGCAGTTGAAGCCATCACTAAATATGGGGCTTTAAAGGGAGGATTTTTATCTATAAAGAGGATTTTTAGGTGTAATCCTTTTAACAAAAACGGGGGATATGATCCGGTAAAATAAGGAGGCTATAGAATGTGGAATGCGATAGTAGATGTAATGACGAAGATGTTCGAGGCTTTACATAAGTTAATTATAGCATTAGGAGTACCAGAAAACTCAGAAGGGGTTTCATATGTATTAGCAATCATATTATTTACAGCAATAATTAGATTATTAATATTACCTCTTAATATTAAATCAACAAAATCAAATGCAAAAATGCAAGAAATTCAACCAGAGATGAAGAAACTTCAAGCAAAGTATGCAAATGATCCACAGAAGTTACAATTAGAAACTTCTAAATTAATGAAAGAAAATAATGTTAGTATGTTTGGTGGTTGTTTACCGGCATTATTACCTTTACCAATATTATTTGCTTTATATGGAGTGTTTAGAAATATAACAGCTACACCAGGAGCTGATACATCATTCTTATTTATTCCAGATATTTTTGATATTCCAGGAGGATTTATTTCTATAATATTAGCAATATTATCTGCATTAAGTACTTATATACCATCATTATTATTGAGTAAATCAATGCCTCAACAAGAAGGCGGAATGAATATGAGTACTATGAACATAGTTATGTCAGGGATGATGGGATTTATGTCACTTCAATTCCAACCAATATTAGTAATTTATTGGATAACTGGTGGAATAATTCAATTAATACAAACGTATTTCTTAAATTATTTACCAGCAATGAAAAAGAAAAAAATTGAAGAAGAAAAAGCAGCACAATCTAAAATTGAAAAAGCTAAAAAATCTACACCAAAAACTAAAAAGAGATAATTATCATATTTTCTAGGTGGTGAATAGGGTATGAAAACAATTGAAATGACTGGTAAAACAGTAGAAGAAGCTTTAAAACATGCATTAGATGAGTTAAAGTTAACAAAGGATAAAGTTGATGTTGAAGTAATTGATGAGGGTAGTAAGGGGTTATTTAACTTAATTGGTACAAAACCTGCTAAAGTTAAGGTTACTAAAAAATTAGATGTCTTAGATGATGCAAAAACATTCTTAATTAATGTTTTAAGTTCTATGAATATAAAATCAGACATCGATATTAAAGAGGAAAATGGTATTATTAAGATTAATTTGAAAGGTCCTAATATGGGATTAGTAATAGGATATAGAGGTGAAACTTTAGATTCACTTCAATACTTAGTTTCATTAGTAATTAATAAAAATCATGAAAATCCATATAAGAAAGTTGTTTTAGATGCAGAAAACTATAGGCATAAAAGAGAGGAAACTTTAATAAAGTTAGCTCAAAAGACCGCTTATAAGGTTAAAAAATCTGGAAGACCATATAAGTTAGAACCTATGAATCCTTATGAGAGAAGAATTATTCATTCAGCACTACAAGAATATACTGATATTAACACATATAGTGAAGGTGAAGAGCCTTTTAGAAGAATAATTATAAGTTTAAAAAAATAATAAGAGAAAGCCTAAATTAGGCCTTCTCTTATTATTTTTTTAGAATTTTGACTTATATAAAATTGTTTTGTAAAATGAATAATAGCGAAAATAGGGCATAATAATTAAAAAAAGAAAATAAGGATAAAATTTAAATATACTTATTAGCAAAAGTATTAATAATAGTGACAACTTTATAATGTAGAAGTTTATCCACTTGTCACTAAAACTGGAGGATAAAATGAAAGAATTTGATACAATATGTGCGATAGCTACAGCTTTAGGTGAAGGTGGAATCGCAATTATAAGAATATCCGGAGATAAAGCGTTAGATATAGCATCAAAAGTATTTAGACCTAAAAGTAATGATGATATCAAAAATATGAAACCATACACAATGAAATATGGTCATATATATGATATAGAAACTAATGAATTAATTGATGAAGTAATAATTAGTTTTATGAAAGGACCAAGAAGTTTTACAGCAGAAGATACAATAGAAATAAACTGTCATGGTGGTGTAGTATCTACAAATAAAGTTCTAGAGGCCGTAATTAAAGCTGGTGCTAGGCTTGCAGAGCCAGGGGAATTCACTAAAAGAGCGTTTTTAAATGGTAGAATAGACTTATCACAAGCTGAGGCTGTTATGGATATAATAACAGCTAAAACAGATTTAGCAATGAAATCTGCTTTAATGCAAAGTACAGGATATTTATCTAGAGAAATTAATAGATTAAGAGAATATATGTTAAATGTATTAGCATTAGTAGAGTTTGCTGTAGATTTTACAGAAGATGATGAAGAGGTAGATCCAAGTATTCCTTTAAAGGTTGGAGAAAGTTTAGAAAAGGCTATAAGTGAAATGCAAGTTCTTTTAAAAAATGCCGATGAAGGAAAACTTATTAGAGAAGGTTTAAGTCTTGCTATAGTTGGGAAGCCAAATGTAGGAAAATCATCTTTATTAAATGCTTTATTAAGAGAAAAGAGGGCAATAGTAACTGATATTGCAGGAACAACAAGAGATATAATTGAAGAGTACATAAACTTAGATGGTATTCCAGTTAAAATAATTGATACAGCAGGTATTAGAGAAACTGAGGATGTTGTTGAAAGAATTGGAGTAGAAAGATCTAGAGAAAAAATTCAAGAAGCTGATTTAGTTTTATTAGTTCTTGATTCATCAAGAGAGCTAGATGATGAAGATAGAGAGATTATAGAATCAGTTGGGGATAAAAAATGTATTGTTATATTAAATAAAATAGATTTAGAGTCTAAAATTGATGAAAATATGATAAATAGTTTTGAGAATATAATTAAGGTGTCAGCTAAAGAAGAACTTGGATTAGGTGATTTAAAAGAAACAATAAAGGAGTTATTCTTTAGTGGAAAAATTGATACAGAAAGTCTGATAATATCTAATTCAAGACATAAGCAAGCATTATTTAGAGCGTTAGAAAATGCAGAAAATGCATTAAATAGAGTAAGAATGAATGAATATTTAGATTTAATATCTATTTTTGTAACTTCATCTTTAAGAGCTTTAAATGAAATTACAGGAGATGAATTAGAAGAGGATTTAGTAAATAAAATATTTGGAGATTTCTGTGTAGGAAAGTAGGAGTAGAAAATGAGATATAATGCAGGAGAATACGACGTAATTGTAGTTGGTGCAGGTCATGCTGGATGTGAAGCAGGGCTTGCTTCAGCTAGAATGGGATTAAAGACATTAGTATGTACATTAAATCTTGATGCAATTGGTTTAATGCCTTGTAATCCTAATATAGGAGGTACAGCAAAAGGTCATTTAGTAAGAGAAGTTGATGCATTAGGTGGAGAAATGGGGATAAATATTGACCATACATTTATTCAATCAAGAATGTTAAATACATCTAAAGGACCAGCAGTACATTCTTTAAGAGCACAAGCTGATAGAAAAAAATATCAAAATAGAATGAAAAGTGTTCTAGAAAATCAAGAAAATTTAGAAGTTAGACAATTAGAAGTTATTGATATTGAAGTTGAAGATGGAAAGGTAGTTGGAGCTTTAACTAAGAATGGTGCTTTCTATAAATGTAAAGCTATAGTGTTAACAACAGGTACATATTTAAGAGCAAGAATAATAATTGGAGATGTAACTTATAATAGTGGACCAAATGGATTAGCAGCAGCTAATGAGTTAACACAACATTTAATGGATCTTGGAATAGAAATGAGAAGATTTAAGACTGGAACTCCAGCAAGAATTAATAGAAGATCTGTAGATTTTTCAAAAATGATTGAACAACCTGGAGATAAAAAAATAGTTCCATTTTCATTTATGCATGACAATATAGATAGAGAACAAGTTTCTTGTTGGTTAACTTATACTAATGAAGAAACTCACAATATTATAAAGGAAAATATAGATAGATCTCCTATGTATAATGGTAGTATCGAAGGTGTTGGGCCAAGATATTGTCCATCTATAGAAGATAAAGTAATGAAGTTCCCAGATAAAAATAGACATCAAATATTTATAGAACCAGAAGGTGAAGATACACTAGAAATGTATGTTGGTGGAATGTCATCATCATTACCAGAAGATGTTCAAGTAAAGATGTATAGAACATTAGAGGGATTAGAAAATGTAGAGCTATTAAGAACTGCTTATGCTATAGAATATGATTCAATAGACCCAACTCAATTAAAACCAACATTAGAATTTAAAACAATAGAAGGTTTATATGGAGCAGGACAGTTAAATGGTAGTTCTGGATATGAAGAAGCTGCTGCACAGGGAATTGTTGCAGGTATAAATGCTGCATTAAAGATTAAAGGTGAAGAACCAATGATATTAACACGTTCAGATGCATATGCAGGTGTTTTAATTGATGATTTAGTAACTAAGGGTACTAATGAGCCTTATAGAATGATGACATCTAGAGCAGAATATAGACTATTATTAAGACAAGATAATGCTGATTTTAGATTAACTGAAATAGGAAGAAAAGTTGGTCTAGTAAGTGATGAGAGATACAATAGATTTTTAAATAGAAAATCTAATATAGAAAATGAAGTTGAAAGACTAAAGAATTTACAGATAACTAATAAGAGGGAAAATAATGAATTCTTAGTATCACTTAACTCTACAGAACTTAAGAAACCAATAAGTATGTATGAATTAATTAAAAGACCGGAATTAGATTATTTCATGTTAGCACCATTAGATTTAGAAAGACCAGAATATACAGATGATATTGGCGAACAAGTTAATATTATAGCTAAATATGAAGGTTATATAGCTAGTCAATTGGATCAAGTTAAGCAGTTTAAAAAATTTGAGAAAAAGTTATTGCCTGAAAATATAGATTATAGTGATGTAAAGGGCTTAAGAGTAGAAGCAATTCAAAAATTAAGTTCGATAAGACCAGTAAGTATAGGTCAGGCATCAAGAATATCTGGAGTATCTCCAGCTGATATATCAGTTTTATTAATATATTTAGAACATCAATATAAGAAAAATAAGCAGGAGGACTAAAGATGAAGTTTTTTGAATTAATGAAAACAGCTTCAAAGGATGCTGGACTAGAATTTACGGAAGTTCAATACGAACAATTTATTAAATATATGAGACTTCTTCAAGAATGGAATGAAAAAATAAATCTAACAGCTATAACAGAAGATGAGGATGTTATTAAAAAGCATTTTATAGATTGTATTAAGGCTTTTAAGTCTGAACCAATAAAGAATGCTAAAACTATAATTGATGTTGGAACTGGTGCTGGTTTTCCAGGGCTTCCAATTGCAATTATGAATCCAAATGTAGAAGTAACTCTTTTAGATTCTTTAAATAAAAGAATTAATTTTTTAAATCTTGTAGTTAGAGAACTTGGATTAAAGAATGTAAAAACTATTCATTCTAGAGCTGAAGATGGAGCTAGAAAACCAGAGTTAAGAGAAAAATTTGATGTTGCAACATCAAGAGCTGTAGCAAATATGGCAGTTTTATCTGAGTTTTGTATGCCATATGTAAAAAAGGGCGGTTATTTTGTAGCATTAAAAGGACCTGCTATTGATGAAGAACTTGAAAATGGAAGTAATGCCATAAAAATATTAGGTGGAGAATTACAGGGAATAATAGAAATATCTATTGAAGAAACTGATTTAAAACACAATATAGTAGAAGTAAAGAAAGTAAAAAATTGTTCAAAAACTTATCCAAGAAAAGCGGGAACAGTTAATAAAAAGCCTTTACAATAGTAGTAGATAAAGGATAAAATTATTTTAATGGAAATAATATGAATTTATAATAAATATATTAAGAGTATAAAATTAAATATAAATTTATTTTTTTAAATATATATAGAAATAAATAGTATAAATATCGCTGTTAAAATGTGGAATTAGTTGTTGATTAACAAATTATGAGGGATGGTCGTACAGTATGAATAAAGAAATAATAAACGTAAGGGTTGATAATATTTTTCCTAATGCATATCAACCAAGAAAGTTTTTTAAAGAAGAAGCACTAGAAGAATTAAGCCAATCAATAAAAGAACATGGTATAATTCAACCTATTACTGTAAGAAAAATGGGAGATAAATTTGAGTTAGTTGCTGGAGAAAGAAGATGGAGAGCTGCTAGAATGGCAGAGCTTGAAGTTGTTCCGTGCAATATAATTGAAATTACGGACACTCAATCAGCAGAAATTGCATTATTAGAAAATTTACAACGAGAAGATTTAAATTTTATGGAGGAAGCTGAGGCATATTATAACTTAATTAATGAGCATAATTTTACTCAAGAAGAATTAGCTAAAAGGATGGGGAAAAAACAATCTACTATAGCTAATAAATTAAGATTACTTAAACTAAGTGAAAAGGTAAGATTACTATGCCTTGAAAATAATTTAACAGAAAGACATGCGAGAGCACTATTAAGTTTGCCAAGCGAACAGTTGCAATTAAAGGTTGTAAAAAAAGTAATAGCTAACTCTTTAAATGTGAAAAAGACTGAAGAGTTAATTAATACTGAACTATTAAAGTTAGCTGGCGAACAAATGAAAAAAAGAAAAGGAAAAGGTGTTTTACCTGGAAAGTTATATGTTAATACTATAAAACAAGTATTAAGTAAATTTAATATTCCAGCAGAATACAAGCTTCAAGATAAAGAAGAGTGTATTGAAATAACAGTTTCTATCCCTAAAAATAAATAAAAAAAGCACTCTTTTGAGTGCTTTTTTTATTCTTTAGGGAATGCAATTTTCTAAAGAAGTGGATAACTTTTAAAAGCAGTAGAAACATATAGTCTGCGAAGCAAAATTTTTATGTTTCACGTGAAACATTTATACAAAATTTACTTTAAATTTAGCATGGCTATCTTTAATTATTATATAAAAATATATATAATATAATTATGGGAAGGGGGTGAAGTCCTAGAATAGGGCTTTATATGAAAAAGATATGTATTTTTAATCAAAAAGGTGGAGTAGGAAAAACTACTACTAATATTAACTTATGTGCTTATTTAGCAATGGAAGGTTATAAAGTATTGACAATTGATATTGATCCACAGGGAAATACAACAAGTGGATTTGGAATAGATAAGAGAAATTTAGATTATTCTATGTATGATGTACTTACAGCAAATGTACCATTAAAAGATGTTATTATAAAAAGTGAATTAATTACTAATTTATACATAGCACCATCGACTATGGAATTAGCAGGTGCAGAAGTTGAAATAATTGATGTAAAAGATAGAGAAACTATACTTTTAAGAGAAATTGCATCTATACAAGATCAATATGACTTTATATTTATAGATTGTCCACCTTCATTAGGTGTTTTAACAATTAATGCTTTAACAGCAGTTGATTCTGTGTTAATACCTATACAATGTGAGTTTTATGCATTAGAAGGTGTAGGACAATTAATTAATACAGTACAATTGGTAAAAAAATCGTTAAATAAGTCATTGGATATAGAAGGTGTACTTATGACGATGTATGATTATAGAACTAATTTAAGCAATGAAGTATATGAAGAAGCAAAAAACTTCTTTACTGATAAAGTATATAAAACAACTATTGCTAGAAATATAAGATTAGCAGAAGCACCAAGCTTTGGATTGCCAATTATGCTTTATGATGAAAAGTGTAAGGGTGCAGATGCTTATAAGCGCTTTGCAAAAGAATTTTTAAGTAAGCAGTAGGAGAGGTAAAGATATGAGTAAAAAATTTGGATTAGGTAAAGGTCTAAATGCTCTTATACCAGAGGATACTACTTTAGGTACATTAGATACTAAGGTAGAAAAAACTAAGAATATTAAAGAAAAGAGTTCTATATTAATAGATATTAATTTAATTAAGAGTAATGAAGGTCAACCAAGAAAATCTTTTGATGATGAAAAAATATTAGAGTTAGCAGAATCAATTAAAAGCAATGGAATAATACAACCATTAATACTAAAAAAAGTTGATGATGAATATATTATTGTAGCTGGGGAAAGAAGATGGAGGGCAGCTAAAGCTATAGGACTTAAAGAGGTACCTGCAATAGTAATGAATTTAACTGAAAAACAAGTTTTAGAAATATCACTGATTGAAAATATTCAAAGAGAAGATTTAAATTCTATTGAGGAAGCATTAGCATATAAGAAATTAATAAGTGATTTTAACTTAACACAAGAGGAATTAAGCAAAAGAATAGGAAAGTCACGTGTTACAATAACTAATACTTTAAGATTATTAAATCTTAGTGAAGATGTTCAACAATATATTATTGAGGGTGTAATTTCAGAGGGGCATGGTAGAGCTTTATTAGGAATAACTGATAGTAAGGTTCAATGTGAATTAGCACAAAATGTTATTGATGATAAGTTATCAGTAAGAGAGTTAGAAATTTTAATAAGAAAATTAAAGACTAGCCCTACAAGAGCTAAATCAAAGACATCAAATGAAACTAATCCATATTATAAGGATGTAACTTATAAGTTAGAGAATTATTTTGGAACAAAGGTAAATATAACAAATAAAAATAATAAGGGTAAGATAGAGATTGAATACTACTCTGAAGAGGATTTACAAAGAATATTAGAAATAATTAATTTATAAAATGTTTCACGTGAAACATTTGGAGGGAAGTAGCATAAATGGACAGCATAATAAATATAATTAATGAATATTCAATCTTCATAATAATAGGATTAGCAATAATAACATTATTACTTTTTATAATTACAATGATATTATTAGTATCTGTAAAAAAATTAGAAAAAAAATATAGAAAGATGATGAGAGGCGTTAACAATAAAAATTTAGAAAAAATGATTAATGATAATCTAGATAATATTGAAAGAGCATTAAACAAATCTCAAGAAGCAATTGATGAATGTAAAAATGTTTCACAAGAATTAAAAGGTTGTGTTAATAAGGTTGCTATAATGAGATATAAGGCTTTTGAAGATGTAGGTAGTGATTTAAGCTTCTCAATTGCAATATTAGATTCATATAACGATGGTGTTATTATAACTGGAATATATTCTAGACATGATAGTACTACATATGCTAAACCTATAGATAAAGGAATATCAAGATATGGTTTATCTGAGGAAGAGTTACATGTTTTAAATGAGGCTATTAATAGTAAAAATTAAATAATTAAAATGCGGTTATTTAAATAGCCGCATTTTTTATTACTAATTATGATTAACAAAAAATTAAATAGAGCAAACTTTTAATCAGAAGATATTAAAGTGTTGTTTGATAAGGATTTACTTATAAAATAAGATATAGCATTTGAAATACAATCAGCTAGAGACATGACAACAAATAATCTAGTATTTTGTAACATCATGAAGTCTAAGTTACCAGACATATTAACTATACCTTTTATATTCATTTCACCTACTTCTGGCAAAGCTTTATCTAGGGCTAAACCAGGATGGAGGGGAGAATCTTCAATAAATACTTTTCCTATATTTTGGACATTACCAAGAGATGCATCTATTCCAATAATAAAAGGATTTATAAAATTAGATTTAATCTTATTTAAAACTTCAGATAAATTAATAGAATGGACAGGATATTCTAAAGAGCCATAGATATAAATATTCTTTCTTTCAATATTTTTAAGTTTATATCCAATTAGAGGGCCTAATGAATCACCTGTTGCTCTATCAGTTCCAATACATAAAAATATTATAGGTCTATTTTCTATAAAGATATCTTTAAGCTTTATATATAAATATTCCCCTAATTCATGAGAAGAATTAGGGGATAATGAATCTACACAAAAACAATTATCCATGTCATAACCTCCTTATTGAAAGTATCGACAAGAATAATATAACTTATTCATCAGTAAAAAAATTACTTATAAATTGAATTTATTTTATTTAAAGAATCTATTGTGTATTTAATTTCTTCTAATGTATTAAAATAACCTAAACTAAGTCTAACAGTTCCATTAGGATAAGTACCTAGAGTTTTATGAGCTAATGGAGCACAATGCAATCCACTTCTATTGTTAATATTAAAATCAGATTCTAAAATATAAGATAACTCGCTAACATCTAATTTAGAATGAGTTATTGATACGCAAGAGGTTGCAGATTTTCTATCTAAAGCACCACTTATTGTATAGTTAGGAATATTAAGAACTCCTTCTATTAAATAAGATCTTAAATAGCTGTTATGCTCATAAATTGTATTTAAACCTTCAGATTTAATAAACTTTATTGCTTCATATAGACCTACTATTCCAGGTATGTTTAATGTTCCAGATTCAAATTTATCAGGTAAGAAATCAGGTTGAGTTAGTGAGTGTGATAAGCTACCAGTACCTCCTAATATTAATGGATTACAAATTTCATTTAATTTATCATCAATAATAAAGCCACCTATTCCTTGAGGTCCTAATAGACTTTTATGACCAGTAAAAGCTAAAGCATTTAATGATAAATCTTTAAAGTTAATATCTAGTACACCTGCACTTTGAGCACTATCTAATATAAAATATATTCCAAGTTTTTTACATAAATCTCCTATTTGCTTTATTGGTTGAATTGATCCTACAACATTAGAAGCATGAGTAATAACTATTAATTTTGTATTAGATTTAATTAATTTCTCTATATCTTTTATATCTACAATACCAAGAATATTTGCATTAACTATGTCTATATCTATATTTAAATTGTTTTTTAAATTATATAGAGGTCTAATAACTGAATTATGCTCCATAGAAGATGTTATTATATGATCACCAGGTTTTATTACTCCATTTAGTAAAATATTTAATGAAGATGTAATGTTATTTGTAAATATTACATTTTCAGGTTTATCATAATTAAACAAATCACAAATCTCTTCCCTTGCCATATATACTGATCTATTAGCTTCTAACGCATTAGAATGATTTGATCTTCCAGGATTTCCACCAATATTGGTTAGATAATTATATATGGAATCAGATACAATCTTTGGTTTGGGGAATGATGTGCTTCCGTTATCTAAATATACCTTCATTCTTTTCTCCTTTTATATACACGTAAAAATATTCTTTCTTATACTATAATAAAATAAATAAATAAAATTGCAATAAGCCATTAGAAAAATATGTAATTTTTAAATAGCAATTTTAATATATTTATTAAAAATTAAAAACAGATATAATATAATTAATATATATAATTTAAGGAGGAAATAGAAGAATGAATTATTATATTATAGTATTTAAAAATACTCATGATGCAATGTCTGCAGAACAAAAGTTAAATGGAGTAAATTACAAGTTTAGAATAATGCCTACACCGACTTTAATTACTCAAAGTTGTGGAATTTGTATTAGGATAGAAGAGGAAGAAGAATTAAATAAAATAATTAGTAGCAATATAATTGAATTTAAGAATATATATAAGAAAGAAGAATCTAAGTATATAGTAATTAAGTAGATAAAGAGGGTAATCATTATATGGATGGATTTACGGAGTTTGCTAGCATAAGTAAGAAAATATTTGATTTTTTTAGCAAGAGAATAGATTTAGATGCTATATTTGAAAAAGTTATATCAATTATAGTCATATCAATTATAATGTATTTTTCAATAAGAATAGGAAACAAAATTATAAATAAGTTTGTTGATAGACAGGTTGCTAGCAAGACTAGCTTTTCTTTGGAGCCACAGAAGGCATTGACTATAGGAGAAGTATTAAAAAGCGTTTTGAAGTATACAGTTTATATAATAGGTATAGGATCTATGCTATATGATATCTTAGCTAAAATACCTGTAGCATTGGTCAGTGCAGGAGGGTTTGCCATAGGTCTTGGAGCACAAAGCTTGGTGAAGGACCTTATTAATGGTTTTTTTGTATTATTTGAAGATCAATATGGGGTTGGGGATCATGTGACTATTGGACAGTTTTCAGGAATAGTAGAAAGTATTGGTATAAGAACAACAGTTCTAAGGGATTTTACAGGGGATTTACATTTAATACCAAATGGGTCTGTGTTAGAAGTAACAAATCATTCAAGAGGAAATATAAGGTTTATAGTTGATGTTGAAATAGCTTATGAAGAGAATGTAGATACAGCTATAGAGGTAATTAAGAAAACTAGTAATTTATTTGAGGAAAAACATAAAGATAAATTAAGAAGTGAAATTGATGTATTAGGGGTACTTTCCTTAAATGCTTCAGGAGTAACTATTAGAGTTGTTGGGAGAGCAGAACCATTAAGTCAATGGGAAATGGAAAGAGAATTAAGAAAAGATATAAAAATAGCTTTAGATGAAGCAGGAATAGAAATTCCATATCCAAAAACAACCATTATAAATAAAAAATAATATTTAGGAGGAGAAATATGATTGAAACATTTGATTTAGGTGATATTGTTGAAATGAAAAAACAACATCCTTGTGGTAGCAAAGAGTTTGAAGTAATAAGATTAGGGGCTGATATTAAAATAAAGTGTATTGGGTGTGGTAGAATTGTTATGATACCACGTTTAAAGTTCCAAAAAGATGCAAAAAAGGTTGTTAAATCTAATAATTGAAATAAAAATACTTGAAAATAGTAAAATAAAGTGATAAAATCTTAAATTGTAATCCCTGCTACAGTAAAATGTAGCCGTTAGTCCAAAGGAGGTGAAAATGATGAGAAAGTACGAAACTATATTTATATTACACCCATCATTAGATGAAGAGGCTGTTAAGGCTGGAATCGAAAAATTCCAAGGTGTTATAGAAAACGGTGGAGGAAAAGTTGAAAATGTTGATTTCTGGGGTAAGAGAAAGCTTGCTTACGAAATAAACAAAGTTAACGAAGGTTACTATACTTTAATTAACTTCGAAGCTAATCCTGAATTACCAAAAGAGTTAGACAGAGTTTTCAGAATTACTGATGGTGTTATAAGACACATAATCGTTAAAAACGAAGCGTAAGAGGTGTATTGAAATGAATAAAGTTATACTTATTGGTAGACTTACTAAAGATCCAGAATTAAGATATGCAGCAGGTAGCGGTACTGCAGTTTGTAGATTTACTGTTGCTATAAATAGACAATTTAAAAAAGATGAAACAGATTTTATAAATTGTGTAGCATTTGGAAAAACTGGAGAAACAATTACACAATATCTTACAAAGGGTAGACAAATTGCTGTTACTGGAAGCATAAGAACAGGTAGTTATGATGCTCAAGATGGAACTAAAAGATACACTACTGATGTAGCTGTAGAAAGTTTCGAGTTCATAGGTTCTGGTTCTGGTGAAGGTAATAATAATTCATACTCAAGAAATTCTGATAACACATGGGGTGCTCCAACAGAAGGTCCTGATATGGGATTTGGAGATATGACTCCAGTAGATGATGGTGATATGCCATTTTAAAAAAGTCTAATTATTTTATAAGGAGGGAACATCATGAGAGAAATGAAAAGATCTGGAAAAATGAGAAGATCTAAGAGAAAAGTATGTGCTTTCTGTGTAGATAAAGCTGAATCAATAGATTACAAAGATATCAACAAGCTAAGAAAGTTTGTTACAGAAAGAGGTAAGATTCTTCCAAGAAGAATTTCTGGTACTTGCGCTAAGCATCAAAGACAATTAACAGATGCTATCAAGAGATCAAGAAACATAGCTTTATTACCATTCACAACTGAATAGTAATAAGTTTATTAGCCCCTGATTTTCAGGGGCTTTTATTTTTATATTTAAAAACAATTACATAATTTGTAATTCAACCCCTATTTAGTTGCATTAATAAAGAAAAATAATTAAAATAAAGATACAAGGTATTGAATAGAGGTGAGAATTTAGTGAAAAAAAAAGAAGAGCTAAATATTATGGCTAATATTAAAATTATAGAAGAGCTCAAAGCTAGCTTGTTATGTATTATAGGTGAGTTTTTCTCACTTTTAACAAGGGGAACTAATGTAGCTAAGGATTCTATATTAAACTGTATAGCTGGAGCGATTTTAATCTTATATGTATTAGCACAGAAGCTGGGATATAGCTGTAATGAAGTAGATGATGAAATGAGAAAAAAATTAAAATTAGGAATAGCTGAAGAACATGAATATGAAAAGGAAGGTAAGAGTTTAACTAAACTTCAAAATCATATCAGGGGACGTTATTAATATAAAATTTAGGAGGCTTTTATGAAAAAAAAGCTCAAAAAGTATAGGAAGTTATTAATATCAATTGCAATTACTATTTTAGCAATAATTCTTTATTATATAAGGGAGTTTTATTTAGCAAGTGCAATTTTGATAATATATGTAGTATGGAATGCATATTCAGATATTGATAGACAACTATACAATGAAAAAGTTGATACTTTAACTACAAAAATTAAAGCAAATATAAATGACAATATTTCGAATATGTTATATCCATTAGCTTTAATTGATAATGAAGGTAATATACTTTGGGCTAATAAGAGATTAAAAGAAGAATTAAATTTACTAGACTTAAAGGAGCAAAATATACTTAGTATAGGTAGAAATCTTGATTTGCAAAAGTTATTAAAGTGTGATAAAGATTTAAGACAAAGGGTAAAGATAAAAGATTCTTTTTATAGTATATATGCAACTAATATAAGTGATGAAAATAGTCCATATATAAAACAAAAATATATAGTATATTTTAATGAGGTAAGCAATTTAAGAGATTTGTATTCAATTAGAGAAAGTATAATGTTAATAGAAGTAGATAATTTATCAGAGGCATTAGAAGGAACTGATGAAGCAAATAGACCTATGTTAGCTGCAGAAGTAGAAAAAACAATAAATTCATATGGTAAAAAGTTAAAAGCTATGATTATTAAATATGAATATAATAAATATTGTTTATCAGTACAAGATAAATATATTAATGATGAAATTAATTGTAAATTTAGCATATTAGATGAAATCTCTAATATTGATAGAGGTAATAAGTTAGAAGTTACTTTAAGTATAGGAATAGGTAGAGGTGGAGATAATTCACAAGAGAACTATAATAATGCAATGACTGCTAGAGAGCTAGCATTAGGTAGAGGTGGAGATCAAGTAGTTATTAAAAATAATGAAAAGATAAGCTTCTTTGGTGGAAATACCCGTGAGCTTGAAAAGAGAACTAGAGTTAGAGCAAGAGTAATTTCACAAGCATTAAGAGAGTTGATTTTTGAAAGTAGTAATATACTTATTATGGGTCATAAAAATCCGGATATGGATTCTTTTGGAGCAGCAGTTGGATTATGGTCAGCCATAAGACAATTAGGTAAAAGTTGTAATATAATAATTGATAATGATAATAATGCCATTGATTATTATATGAATAAGCTTAAGAACGACAGTAAATATGATAATTTATTAATTTCTAGTAGTGATGCTGAAAAGGCAATTAATGATAAAACATTATTAATAATAGTAGATGTCCATAACAAGGGATATGTGAATAATTTAAGTATAGTTGAAAAAATCAATAGAAAGATAATTATAGATCATCATAGAAGAAGCCCTGATATAATAGATGGGGCATTACTAAACTATATAGAAGTTTACGCATCTTCTACATCAGAAATGGTAACTGAATTAATACAATATATGTTGCAGAAGCCAAGGATTTCAAAGGTTGAGGCAGAAGGACTTTTAGGTGGAATTTTTATGGATACTAAGGGATTCCAATTTAAGTCAGGAGTAAGAACTTTTGATGCTGCAGCCTTTTTAAGATCTCTAGGTGCAGATACTATAGAAGTTAAAAAGATGTTTACTGATAGCTTAGAAGACTATTTGTTAATTTCAGATACTATTAAAAGTGCTGAAGTTCATGATAATTTAGCTATAGCTATTTGTCCTAGTGAAGTAAATAATACCGTAATTGTTGCACGAGCAGCGGATGAGCTACTAGGCATATCAGGAATTGATGTATGCTTTGTTTTATGTGAAATAAATAATGCCATTACTATAAGTGGTAGATCAACAGGCGAAGTAAATGTTCAAGTTATACTAGAAGAGCTTGGTGGTGGTGGTCATATGAATATGGCTGGGGCAAAAGTAAATGGAACAATGGATGAAGTTGTATATATTCTAAAAGAAGCAATAAAGAAACATTTGGATTTAAAAGAATAAAACTTTAAAGGATAGGTGTATAATATGAAGGTAATTTTATTACAAGACGTAAAAAAAATGGGTAAAAAAGGTGATGTTATAGAGGCATCAGATGGATATGCAAGAAACTATTTATTTCCTAGGAAATTAGCAGAAGAAGCAACAGCTAATGCATTACATATTGTTAATGCAAAAAAAGAAAATGAAAGAAAAAAGAAGCTTGCTGAATTAGAAGAAGCACAAAAGTTAGCTGCTGAATTAAAAGGTAAGGAAGTTACTATAGATGCTAAGGCAGGAGATAACGGAAGATTATTTGGAGCAATAACTAATAAAGATGTAGCTGAAGTAATAAACAATAAATTTAACTTATCAATAGATAAAAAGAAAATTGTTGTAAATACTATAAAGGTTGCTGGAGAATATGAAGTAGAAGTAAAATTATATCCAGAAGTATCTACAAAGATGAAAGTTATTATTGTTCCTAAGCAATAAGGAGGATTAACATTGAATTTATATAATGAAGGGGTTAACTTAGAAGGACTTTTAAAAAGTGATTTACCAATAGAAGCAAAAGTTAATGTATTATTTGATGTTCTTAAAAATGTTTTAGATGAAGGTGCAATTAGAGCTAGAACAGTAAGATTTAAGCTACAAAAATATGTTAACTCAACAGATATAAATGAAAGAATATATGCATTAAATGTTATAGCATCTGATGGGAATGGAGCAAAAGTTGTTCCAACAGATGAGACATCTCAAGAAGTATTAGAGGATGTTATCTATTGGATATCAGAAAATATAGCTAAAAAATATGTTCAAAATAAAATAGAATCAGAAGTAGAAAAGGCTTTAGTTGAAAGGCAAGATAAGTTTATGGATGAGCTTAAATTGTCTATAATTAAAAAGCAAAAAGGAAAAGAAAATACAAAGACTACAGCAAAGTTAGAAAGGCTAGAAAAGTTAGATGCAAAGCATATTAATAAAAATGTTATGTCACTTTTAAGACCTGAAAATTTTGATGAAATAGTTGGTCAAGAGAGAGCAGTAAGATCATTAATATCAAAAATGTCTTCACCTTATCCTCAACATATAATTCTTTATGGGCCACCAGGAGTAGGGAAAACTTCAGCAGCAAGACTTGCATTAGAGGCTGCTAAAAAACTAAGATTCACACCTTTCGATGATGATTCAAAGTTTGTTGAGGTTGATGGAACTACATTAAGATGGGATCCAAGAGAAATAACAAATCCTTTATTAGGATCAGTACATGATCCTATATATCAAGGAAGTAAGAGAGATTTAGCTGAAGTAGGTGTTCCAGAGCCAAAAACAGGATTAGTTACTGAAGCTCATGGAGGAGTATTATTTATCGATGAAATTGGTGAATTAGATGATATACTTCAGAATAAATTACTAAAGGTTTTAGAAGATAAGAGAGTAGAATTTTCATCTTCTTATTATGATCCAGATGATGAAAATATCCCTGAATATATAAGATATTTATTTGAAAAGGGAGCACCGGCTGATTTTGTTTTAATAGGTGCAACTACTAAAGATCCAAGACAGATAAATCCAGCATTAAGATCTAGATGTACAGAGGTATATTTTGAACCATTATCTTCAAGGGATATAGAAGGAATAGTTGATAATGCATCTGAAAAGTTAAATGTAGAATTAGAAGATGGCGTTGGAAAGCTAATAAGCCAATATACAATTGAAGGTAGAAAGGCTGTAAATATATTATCTGATGCATATGGATATTCATTATTTAATACTAGTGGTGATGAAGCAAGTAATAAGATAACTTTAAAAGATGTTGAGGAAGTTATTTCAATAGGAAGATATGCGCCATTTGAAAGATTAGATAATTTAGATAAATATGAGGTTGGTCATGTATATGGATTAGGAGTAAGTGGATTCTTAGGTTCTACAATAGAAATAGAATCAACAGTATTCCCAGCTAAGAAAAAAGGTCATGGAACAATTAAGTTTAATGATACTGCAGGTTCTATGGCAAAAGATTCTGTATTTAATGCAGCATCTGTAATTAGAAAGATTACAGATAAGGATATAAAGGATTATGATGTCCATGTTAATGTAATTGGTGGTGGTCAAATTGATGGACCATCAGCTGGAGCTGCTATTACAGTTTGTATAATAAGTGCTCTTACAGAAAGACCAATTCGTCAAGACGTTGCTATCACAGGTGAAATTTCTTTAAGAGGAAATGTTAAGCCAGTTGGAGGTATATTTGAAAAGATATACGGGGCTAGAAGAAAAGGAATTAAACTTGTTGCTGTCCCTAAAGATAATGAAAAAGAAGTTCCTCTAGGACTTGAAGATATTGAAGTTAAATCTATAAGTCACATAGAGGAACTAATGGAGATAGTATTTGAGAAGTAATGTAGATTAAGCTTCCTTTATAGGAAGCTTAATTTTATTATGTGAAGAAATAAATTTATTATACAAATAACATAGTAAATTGAGGGCATTTTGATATAATAAGTTATATATAGAAAAAGAATCAGAAATTATAATAAAAAATTGGGAGGTGGATTATTTATGGAAGCACCTATGATGAGAAGTTTACCACAAAGTATAGAAGCAGAGCAGTCCGTTATAGGGGCAATGATAATAGATAAAAGTGCCATTGCTCAAGTTTTAGAAAAGCTTAATGAAGATGATTTTTATAGAGATGGGCATAAGGCTATATATAAAGCTGTAAAAGAAATGTATGCTAAGGATATGGCGGTAGACTTAGTAACTATATTAGAGTATTTAAAGACTACTGATATGTTAGATAAGGCTGGTGGTGTTACTTATATATCTGAGTTAAGTGCATCTGTTCCTACAACAGCTAATTTAAGTTCATATATAAAAATAGTAGAAGAAAAATCTACTTTAAGAAAGCTTATAAAAGCATCTACATCCATTATTGAAGAAAGTTACAATAGTGGTGGAGATGTTGAAAAGGTAATAGATTTAGCTCAAAAGAAAGTTTTTGATATAGCAGAAAAGAAGGATTCTAAAGAATATGAGCCACTTTCTAATGTACTTGAAAGAGGTTTTTTAGAAATCGAAAGATTATTTAATAATAGGGGAGCTATAACTGGGGTTGGATCTGGTATTAAGGATTTAGATGCTAAGACATCTGGTTTCCAAAAGGGGGATATGGTACTTATTGCTGCAAGACCATCTATGGGAAAAACAACATTCTCATTAAATATAGCAGAAAATGCAGCTTTAAAAGAAGGTAAAAGTGTAGTTATATTTTCCCTGGAAATGTCTAAGGAACAATTAGCGTATAAGCTTTTATGTTCACAAGCTAATGTTGATATGTTAAAGCTGAGAACAGGTAATTTAGAAGATGATGACTGGGAAAGAATTGCAAGGGCAACAGGTCCTTTAGCGAAGGCTAAAATATATATTGATGACACTGCTGGTATTAGTGTTATGGATATGAGATCTAAGTGTAGAAAAATAAAAATGGAGCATGGTATTGATATGATACTTATTGACTACTTACAGCTTATGTCAGGTAGTGCTGGTAGTGATAATAGACAACAAGAAGTCTCAGAAATATCAAGATCTATTAAGGCTTTAGCAAAAGAAATGGAATGTCCAGTAATTGCATTATCACAGTTGTCTCGTGCACCTGAACAAAGAGCTGACCATAGACCAATGTTATCTGACTTAAGAGAATCAGGCTCAATTGAGCAGGATGCTGACGTTGTTATGTTCTTATATAGAGATGAATACTATAACAAAGAAACTGAAGAAAAAGGTATAGGAGAATGTATTATAGCTAAGCAAAGAAATGGCCCAGTTGGAACAGTTAAGATGGCTTGGATTGGAGCACACTCTAAGTTTGCGGATTTAGATTTGGTACATAAAGAATAATTAGCAAGTTACAAATTTCAAGTAATAAGTATCAAAGTTATAAAACTCCTTCAGGAGTTTTATAAATAACTTATCACTTGCCACTTGTCACTAAATATAAGGGGTGTTGTATGAATAGAAAAATTGGTTTTATAGGTTGTGGAAATATGGGAAAGGCTATGCTTGGGGCATTAGTTAAATCTAATGATATAAATAATGATAATATAATAGTTTCTACAAAGAGTGAAGAATCGGCTAAAAGAATAAATCAAGAGTTTGGAGTACAAACAACAGTAGTTAATACTGAAGTAGCTAAAAAATCTAATGTTTTATTTTTAGCTGTTAAACCATATTTCTTTAAAGAGGTTATAGAAGAAATAAAAGATATAGTTAATAACGATACTATTATTATTTCTATAGCCGCTGGAATTACAATAGCACAAATAGAAGAAGGGTTTGGAAAAAAAATTAAGGTTGTTAGAACAATGCCTAATACACCAGCATTAGTTGGAGAAGGTATGTCAGCAGTTTGTCCAAATAAAAATATAAATTCAGATGAATTAGAATATGTAAAGAAATTATATAATTTATTTGGAAAGTGTGAAATTCTTGAAGAAAAAGACTTTCATGCATTTATAGCTTTATGTGGTTCATCTCCTGCCTATGTATTTATGTTTATAGAAGCAATGGCAGATGCAGGTGTTAAGTTAGGTATTCCTAGAGCTAAAGCTTATAAGTTAGCAGAACAAAGCATATTAGGTTCAGCAAAATTAGCATTAGAAACAGGAAAGCATCCAGGTGTATTAAAAGATGAAGTTTGTTCTCCGGGAGGAACAACTATTGAAGCTGTAATAGACCTTGAAAAGAATGGATTTAGAAATACAGTTATAAGTGCAGTTGAAAAGTGTGCAGAGAAATCAAAGAATATGTAATATATTTTAAGTAATTAAAATTTTAATACAAAAAAATCAGGAGGTAAAGTTATGAAATTATTTATTGATGAAATAAATGAAGTAGTTAAAAGTGCTTTTGAAGAGCTAGGATACGAAAGAGAAACAGGAAGGGTTAATGTATCAAATAGACCTGATTTATGCCAATATCAATGTAATGGAGCTTTAGCAAATGCAAAGAAGCATAAGAAAGCACCTATGATGATAGCTCAAGAGGTTGTTGAAAAATTAAATGATAACAAGATTTTCTCAAAATTAGAAGCTGTTGCCCCAGGATTTATCAATATGAATATTAATGATGAATTCTTAATAGAATACGTTAATAAAATGAACAAAGATGAAAGCTTTGGGGTTTCAAAAGCTACAGAAGTTAAGAAAATAGTTGTTGACTATGGTGGAGCAAATGTTGCTAAGCCATTACACATTGGACATTTAAGATCAGCAATAATTGGTGAAAGTATAAAAAGAATTGCAAAGTTCTTAGGACATGATGTTGTTGGTGATGTTCACTTAGGTGACTGGGGACTTCAAATGGGAATGGTAATATCAGAAGTTGAAAGAAGAAATCCTTCTTTACCATACTTTGATGAAAACTTTACTGGAGAATATCCAACAGAAGCTCCATTTACAATAGATGAACTTGAAGACATATATCCATATGCAAGTAAGCTTGCTAAAAGTGATGAGAAGGTAATGGAAGCTGCTAAGCAGGCTACAGTTGAACTTCAACAAGGTAGAAGAGGATATGTTGCTTTATGGAAACATATATTAAATGTTTCAGTTACTGATTTAAAGAAAAATTATGGAGCATTAGATGTTGATTTTGAATTATGGAATGGTGAAAGTGATGCGCAAAAATTCATTCCAGAAATGATAGAAGAATTAAAAGAAAAAGGATTTGCACAAGAAAGTGAAGGAGCTTTAGTATTTGATGTAAGTGAAGAAACTGACAAGAGTCCAGTTCCACCACTACTATTATTAAAATCTGATGGTGCATCTTTATATGGAACTACTGACTTAGCTACTGTTGTAGAAAGAGTTAGAGATATGAAAGCTGATGAAATAATCTATTTAGCTGATAAGAGACAAGGGCTTCATTATGAACAATTCTTTAGAGCTGCTAAAAAATCAGGAATAGCACATGAAGATACTGTTTTAGATTTTATAGGATTTGGTACTATGAATGGAAAGGATGGAAAGCCATTTAAGACTCGTGAAGGTGGAGTAATGAGACTTGCAGATTTAATAAATATGATTAAAGAAGCAGGTAAAGAAAAGCTTAAAGATAACAAAAATATTGCAGAAGAAGATGTTGAAGAAATTTCTTCAAAAGTTGGTTTAGCTGCATTAAAGTATGGTGATTTATCAAACCAAGCATCTAAGGATTATGTATTTGATATAGATAGATTTGCTTCTTTTGAAGGAAATACAGGACCATACATTTTATATACAATAGTAAGAATTAAATCTATATTAAATAAATCAGAAGGATTTAATGGTGAAAATAGTATTTTAATACCTCAAAGCGAATCAGAAAGAGGATTAATGCTTCAATTATCTAAATTCAATGAAGTTATAGAGTTAAGCTTTAGAGATAGGGCACCTCATAAAATTTGTGAATTTATATATGAATTATCTAATAACTTTAATAAATTCTACAATGATACAAGAATATTATCTGAAGAAGATGAAGCTAAGAAAGCTTCTTGGTTAAGTTTAATAAATCTTGTTAAAAATGTTTTAGAACAAGGATTAGATTTATTAGGTATGGAAAGTGTAGAAAGAATGTAATAAAAATAGGGCTGTATCAAAAATTGTGATTTTGATACAGCTTATTTTTATTATTATATAGTTGCAACTCCACTTTTAATGGCAGCTTCTTTAACAGCTTCAGAAACTCTTTTTTGAACATCTAAGTTGAATGCTTTTGGAATTATATAATTAGGATTTAGCTCTTCTTTTGAAACAGAATTAGCAATTGCATAAGCAGCAGCTATTTTCATTTCTTCATTTATTTCAGTAGCTCTAACATCTAAAGCACCTCTAAATATTCCAGGGAAAGCTAAAACATTATTTATTTGATTAGGGAAATCGGAACGACCAGTACCAATTACTTTAGCGCCAGCTTCTCTTGCAGCATCAGGGAATATTTCAGGTGTTGGATTAGCCATAGCAAATATGATAGAATCATCATTCATAGATGATACCATTTCTTTTGATACTATGTTAGGAGCTGAAACCCCTATAAACACATCAGCATTTTTGATAACATCTTTTAGAATTCCAGATTCATTATTAGGGTTAGTAATTTTAGATAGCTCTTCAAAGTACTTATTTGAATAATTAGTATTCCTATTTAGAGCACCATCTCTATCACATATAACTATATTTTTAGCACCATAAGATAATAAAAGTTTAGTTATTGCAGTTCCGGCTGAGCCAGCACCGTTAACAACAATTTTTAAGTCTTCAATATTTTTATTAACTATTTTTAATGCATTTATTAATCCTGATAAAACTATGATAGCCGTTCCATGCTGATCATCATGGAAAACTGGTATATTTAATTTTTCCTTTAATTTTTTTTCAATTTCAAAACATCTAGGAGCTGATATATCTTCTAAGTTTATTCCGCCTAAAGTAGGAGCAATTCTAACTATAGTATCAACAATTTCATCTACTTCTTTAGTATCTAGAACTATTGGAAAAGCATCTACATCAGCAAATTCTTTAAATAATATAGATTTACCTTCCATTACAGGTAAAGAGGCTAAAGGACCAATATCTCCAAGTCCTAAAACAGCAGTACCATCAGAAATAACAGCAACAGTATTCCATTTTCTAGTATATAAATAAGCTGTAGATGGATCTTTATGTATTTCTCTACATGGTTCAGCAACACCAGGGGTATAGGCAAGGGATAAATCTTTTTCGTTAGTAATTTTAACTCGTGAAGTTATTTCTAATTTACCTTTTAATTCTTTATGAAATTTTAGTGACTCTTCATATATATTCATAATACGACTCCTCCAGAAATTATATTTATAATATTATTATACGAATTATAGTTTTAGAAGGCAAAAAAATATTCGTAAAAATATTGAATTTTTATAATTACTTTGATACCATGTTATATGGGATTGTAGAGTGATACAATCCATTAGTATGTCTTAAAAGGAGGCAATGTATAAATGTCAGCATTTATTGTTTTAGGAGCTCAATGGGGAGATGAAGGTAAAGGAAAAATGACAGACTACTTAGCTGAAGAAGCAAATGTAGTTGTTAGATATCAAGGTGGTAATAATGCAGGTCATACTGTAGAAGTTGGAGATAGACAATACAAACTTCACTTAATACCATCAGGAATATTACATGATGAAAAGCTTAATGTAATAGGAAATGGTGTAGTTGTAGATCCAATGGCTTTCTTTTCAGAAATTGATTACTTACAAGAAGAAGGAGTAAAAGTAACTCCAGAAAAATTAATAGTAAGTGATAGAGCACATGTTATTATGCCATATCATAAAGTTCTAGATAAGTTAAAAGAAAAAGCTAGAGGTAAAAATGATATTGGAACTACAGGTAAGGGTATAGGTCCTTGCTATACAGATAAGTTTGAAAGATGTGGTATAAGAGTTTGTGATCTTATAGATAAAGAAGTATTTAAAGAAAAACTTATGGAAAATATCGAAATGAAGAACAAGTATATTGTTAATGTTCTTGGTGGAGAAGCATTAAGTTTTGATGAAATATATGAAGAGTATTCTAAATATGGTGAGAAATTAAAACCATTCGTAAAGGATACATCAGTAAGAGTTTATAATGAAATCAAAGAAGATAAAACAGTTTTATTTGAAGGTGCACAAGGGATGTTATTAGATATAGATTATGGTACATATCCATATGTAACATCATCAAATACAACTGCAGGTGGAGTAGCGAATGGTGTTGGTATAGGACCAAACATGATTACTAATGCTGTAGGTATAGCTAAAGCTTATACTACAAGAGTTGGTAAAGGACCTTTCCCAACAGAATTAGAAAATGAAACTGGTGAATGGATAAGAGAAAAAGGTCATGAGTATGGAGTAACTACAGGTAGATCAAGAAGATGTGGTTGGCTTGATATAGTTATACTAAAGACTTCAGTTAGAGTTAGTGGATTAACTTCATTAGCTGTAACTAAAATAGATACATTAGCTGGTTTAGAAAAAGTTATGATGTGTGTTGGATACAAATTTAATGATGAAGTTATAGATTACTTCCCAGCTAGCTTAGAAGATTTAGCTAAATGTGAACCTATATATGAAGAATTTGATGGATGGGATGAAAGTGTAGCAGAAGCTAGAAGTTACGAAGAATTACATCCTAATGCAAGAAAATACTTAGAAAGAATTGAAGAATTAACTCAAACTAGAATTTCAATTGTTTCAGTAGGTCCAAGAAGAGATCAAACTATGAGAGTTAAACCTCTATAATATAAAGTTTATTTAGCCGTATAAAAATATTTTATGCGGCTTTTTATAATTTGTATAATATTAATTCATAATGTGCAAAATATTAATAAGTAAAATTATAAGAGGTGCATATTATGATTGATAAATATACAAATTTATGTGATGCAATGGCAGAAAACCCTGTAGCAGCCAATATATTAATGAGCTACGGTATACCAACATATGATATTACAGAAAATCAATTTTCATCTTTAGAAGAACTGGCAACAAAGTATGGAATAGATATTAATTCTGTTGTAAATCAAATTAATAGTGGATTAACGAGTTTATATTAAGATTATTTAATTGAATTTTACATATATTTCATATAAAATAGATTTATTAAATAATTTTAAAAAAGGTTGGGTGATTAAACATGATTACTAAAGATATGACAATTGGAGAAATAATAAAAGTAAATGCTAATAAGGCTGATATTTTAATGAGTTTTGGAATGGGATGTGTTGGATGTCCATCTGCACAAGCAGAAACAGTTGAAGAAGCTGCATATGTTCATGGAATAAACTTAGAAGAATTATTAGAAGCTTTAAATAGATAAAAATATTAGAACCCATTTTTAATGGGTTCTTTTTGATAGCTTAAAGAAAAAAAGGGGTGCAGATAGTGGGAAGAGTTAAAGAAGGAGAATACGAAGTACATTATTATGAAACAAATTATAGATTGGAGTGTAAAATATCATCTATAATTAATTATTTTTGTGATATAGGAAGCAAGCAATCAGAAGAATTAGGTGTTGGAATTGATTATTTAACAGAGAGAAGATTAGCTTATGTTTTTTATAGATATGATATAAAGGTAAACAGATATCCTAAGTATGGAGAAAAAATAAAAGTAGTGACAATGGCTAAGAGCTTTAAAAAGTTCTATGCTTCAAGAGCTTATGAAATATATGATGAAAATAATGAGAAAATAGTAGAGGGAGAAGGAATTTTTCTATTAATAAATATAGATAGGAGAAGAGCTGTAAGAATTCCAGAAGATCAATATATAGCATATGGAGTAGATATTGAAAACTGTCCAGATATTAAGGTAACTAAATTAGAAAAGTTAACTAAAGAAATGAATAAAAACAATTTTAAAGTTAGATATGGTGACATAGATTCTAATATGCATGTAAATAATGTTAAATATGTTGAATGGGCGGTAGAATCACTTCCATTGGAGATTGTTTCAAATTATGAGCTTAAAGAGTTAAGTGTAGTATTTGAAAAAGAATGTAGATATGGGGCAGAAGTAAGTGCTTCCTATGAAATAAGGGAAAATGAAGATGGAGTAGAAATATTTCATAAGATTGCTGATATTGAAGGAAAAGAATTAACTGTGTTAATTAGCAAGTGGAAAAAGTTAATGGCAAATTAGAATAGAAAAAGTAGCAGGTTTTAAAAATAATTTTTAAAATTTGCTACTTTTTTTATGAAAATAAATATTTAATCTAGATGTTTTGAGCGATTGAGGTTGCAACAGTATAGCCAGAACTCCAAGCCCATTGAAGATTAAATCCACCACAATCTCCATGAACATCTAGTATTTCACCACAAAAATAAAGGTTAGGAACTAGTTTAGATTCTAATGTTTCATAGTTAACATCTTTAGTATTAACTCCACCAACAGTAACCTGTGCTTGATTAAAATCATTAGTACCAGTACAAGTAAACTTCCAAGACTTTAGAGTACTTACTAGCTTCATTTTTTCCTTCCATGAAAGTTCATAGCATGGCATTTGAAGATTAGTTATTCCACACTCTTTTAATAAGATAGGAATTATTTTTTTATGAATAACACCAACCAAAGCATTGATTATAGGTCTATGACTAAGAAGTGCAAAGTGACATTCTAAGAAATCTTCTAAATCTTCCTTTGAATAGCTAGGTAATAAATCTACTACAACCTCAGTTTTCTTTTTATTAAATGTACTTTGAGAAGCTAAAGCTGATATTTGAAGAATAGGAGGTCCTGATATTCCATAGTCGGTAAATAAGATTTCTCCAAAATCTTTTTTTACAACTTCATCATCAACTAAAAGCGTTGCATATCCATCAAATTTAACTCCAGATAAAGCTTTTAGGGAATGGTAGTCTAATTTCAATTGAACTATTCCAGGAACTAATGGTGTTATTGAATGACCTAAATTTTTTGCAATATTATATCCACTACCATCAGAGCCAGTTTTAGGTGCTGTTTTTCCTCCACAAGCTAAAATAACTTTATTAGCTGTGAATAATTTATATTCTTCATTAGTTGTGAATAACTTAAATTTTTTTCCGCTGTGGATATCTTTTATTTTGCAGTTTGTGTATAAAGGTATATTTCTATCTTCGATAGCCATTTTTAAAATATCCACAACTGAAGATGCTTGAAGTGATTGTGGATAAAGTTTACCTGTAGCTAATGCGACAATTGGAAGGCCTAAGGATAGAAAGAAATTTTTTGTGTCTTCAAGTGAGAACTTATCTAAAGCAGTAAATTGAAAATTATTGTTTGAACTATGATAATTAGTAAACGGTGGTTTTATACAATTATTTGATATATTGCATCTACCATTACCTGTAGTTAAAATCTTTTTTCCAATTCTATCGGTACTTTCAACAATAGCAACATCTATTCCAAAATCTTTAGCAGTAATAGCAGCAATTAAGCCCGAAGCTCCACCACCAACAATTATTAAATCATGATGCAAATTAAACACTCCTTTCTATTTAATTAAGTATATCTTAATATTTGGAGTTATGTTCTGCAATAAAAATTATATAAATTTAGCTTAGTAATATAAGTAATAAAATTAAGGAATACTAAAAAAGAGGTGAATGTAATGAAAGTTAAAATAATTAATTCTAATTCTGATGATTATCAAAAGGAATTAAAATTAAGAAGAATGAATTATGATCAAGTGGTGGTTAACTATCCAAATGAAAAGGGAATAAAGGTTTTTGATAAGGGAGAAGTTGAGTTCATAACAGAAAATGAAATTGATGAATTCTTAATTAAATACAGTGACTTTTTAAAAATCAAATTAAATAGAGGCATATCAGTTGCATTATATAAATGTATTTTAGATACAATAGAAAATGAGTTGAAAATTGATTTTAAAAGTTTAAATTTATTAAGAGATAAATATATTGTAAATAAAAGAGGCATATGGGAAAAGGAAATTTTATGTGTAATTAATGATATTATGCCTATAAGGATAGTGGCTAGTGGACAAAATTTTAAAAAAAGTGGATTTAATATAAATATTAATGAGATTTCAAAAGAGGAATTTTTAGAGATTTGTGCATTCGAAATTAAAAAAATAAATAAAGAAATTAAAGAAAAAGAAGATTTATTAGGGCGATACGGCAAAGCAATAGAAAAAGTTAAAAGGCCTTTAAACCAAGTAAATATGCTAGTTTAAGCATAATAAATAAAACATAATAAAAAATATATAAAAAAAAATTAAAAAAAGTGTTGACACTATATATTTTTTTAGGTATTATAGGTAATGTGCTCGGGAGAGCGCAGCAGAAAAGAAAAAACCTAGGCCCCTTGGTCAAGCGGTCAAGACACCACCCTTTCACGGTGGTAACAGGGGTTCGATTCCCCTAGGGGTCACCATTAATATTTGGAAGCATAGCTCAGCTGGGAGAGCATCTGCCTTACAAGCAGAGGGTCACAGGTTCGATCCCTGTTGTTTCCA
>OKWY01000080.1_pt1 | contig 42481 bp, 45 predicted proteins | sample 1607041 | NCBI WGS metagenome assembly OKWY01 (sample SAMN07501038, study PRJEB24779) | human gut metagenome | isolation source: stool | host: human infant | place: USA: Pittsburgh, PA | reverse complement strand
AAAGGGAGTTTAGCTCAGCTGGGAGAGCATCTGCCTTACAAGCAGAGGGTCAGCGGTTCGATCCCGTTAACTCCCATAGGTCCCGTGGTGTAGCGGTTATCACGTCGCCCTGTCACGGCGAAGATCGCGGGTTCGATTCCCGTCGGGACCGTTCAAGTAGAAATATTTGAGACTCGTTAGCTCAGTTGGTAGAGCAATTGACTTTTAATCAATGGGTCACTGGTTCGAGCCCAGTACGGGTCATATATGCGGGTGTGGCGGAATTGGCAGACGCACCAGATTTAGGATCTGGCGCTTAACGGCGTGGGGGTTCAAGTCCCTTCACCCGCATTAGAAAAGTTAGCCGGCTTAGCTCAGTTGGTAGAGCATCTGATTTGTAATCAGAGGGTCGCGTGTTCAAGTCATGTAGCCGGCATAAAATGCGAACGTAGTTCAGTGGTAGAACATCACCTTGCCAAGGTGGGGGTCGCGGGTTCGAATCCCGTCGTTCGCTTGAGGAGCCGGGGTGGCGGAACTGGCAGACGCACAGGACTTAAAATCCTGCGAAAGGAAACTTTCGTACCGGTTCGATCCCGGTCCTCGGCATAATAAAATAATGAGCACCCTTAGCTCAACTGGATAGAGTACCTGACTACGAATCAGGCGGTTAGAGGTTCGACTCCTCTAGGGTGCATTTTATCGGGAAGTAGCTCAGCTTGGTAGAGCACTTGGTTTGGGACCAAGGGGTCGCAGGTTCGAATCCTGTCTTCCCGATTTATGGCGGTGTAGCTCAGCTGGCTAGAGCGTCCGGTTCATACCCGGGAGGTCGGGGGTTCGATCCCCTTCGCCGCTATATATATGGATTTCTTGGACCTTTAGCTCAACTGGTTAGAGCACTCGGCTCATAACCGAGCGGTCGTAGGTTCGAGTCCTACAAGGTCCATATATTAATTATAATATTTGGAGGATTACCCAAGTCCGGCTGAAGGGAACGGTCTTGAAAACCGTCAGGCGTGTAAAAGCGTGCGTGGGTTCGAATCCCACATCCTCCTTATAATTAACGCGGGATGGAGCAGCTAGGTAGCTCGTCGGGCTCATAACCCGAAGGTCGTAGGTTCAAATCCTGCTCCCGCAATATGGCTCGGTAGCTCAGTTGGTAGAGCAATGGATTGAAGCTCCATGTGTCGGCGGTTCGATTCCGTCTCGCGCCATTTGTTTATATTTTGGAAGGGTAGCGAAGAGGCTAAACGCGGCGGACTGTAAATCCGCTCCTTCGGGTTCGGGGGTTCGAATCCCTCCCCTTCCATAGTTACGGGCATAGTTTAAAGGTAGAACTAAGGTCTCCAAAACCTTCAGTGTGGGTTCAATTCCTACTGCCCGTGTTAGTAAAGTGGCGAATGTGGTGAAGTGGTTAACACATCAGATTGTGGCTCTGACATTCGGGGGTTCGATTCCCCTCATTCGCCTATATTTTTGGGGTATAGCCAAGCGGTAAGGCAAGGGACTTTGACTCCCTCATGCGTTGGTTCGAATCCAGCTACCCCAGTTATACTTTGCCGGCGTGGCGGAATTGGCAGACGCGCTGGACTCAAAATCCAGTGTCCGCAAGGACGTGCCGGTTCGACCCCGGCCGCCGGTATAAGTTACACTCCTTTAGGAGTGTTTTTTTGTCTATAGGAGTTTAATTTTTATGTCTGATAAATTTCAGCTTCTCTTAAAACAAATTCGTTTTCCTGAGGAACACGATGCTTTTAAAGAAATTAAAGATGGTTCTATCGAAACAGTAAAACTATTTAAATCAAAACGGCAGTGGTTTTTTGTTTTTTCTTTTCGTAGTGTTCTTTCTTATGAGTCTTTTGTGCTTTTTGATAGTCTACTTCATTCTTCCTTCAATTCTTTAGGTGCCAAAGCTTCTTTTGAGATTCGTTTACTTTCTACTTCTTGCGATGATTCTTTACTTGGAGATTATTTTTCATATGCCTTAGATAGTTTAAAAGTTTCTCACTTTTCTATTTATTCTTTATTCTCAAATCTAAAGGTTGAAATTTCAAATAATAGTATTTGTGTTAAGGCTCCAGCGCATATTATTAAAGAAAATTTACAGGATAGATTTATTTCTTTGATTTCTAAATCTCTTTCTCAAGTTGGTTTATCTGACGTATCAATTTCTGTTCTTGAAGATAAGGAAGCGTCATCTTCTATAGAAGAGGCTTACGAAACAAACAAGGTTTCTTTACAAGAACAAGCTGAATCTCAGGCAAGACAGGCTCTTCAATCTATTCTTGAGAGTGCTCCAGCACCGAGTCCTGTGAATGAACCGGCCCAAAATTTTGCTGAGAAGCAAAGTCAACGTCAAGCTAGTTTTGATAAGGCAGAAATAACGCCAATGGTTGATATTAATTCTGAAGAGAATCGTGTTGTTTTTGAAGGATATATTTTTGATGTAGAGCAACGTGAAACTAAGACGGGTCGAATTATTATTAATTTCAAGGTAACTGATTATACCTCTAGTTTTGCAATGCAGCGCTGGGTCAAAGATAGTGATGAGCTTGCTAAGTTCGATATGATAAAAAAGGGGAACTGGGTAAGAGTTCGCGGTCGTATTGAGAATAATCCTTTCACTCATAGTCTGACAATGAATGTACAAGATATCAAAGAGATTTCGCACACACCTCGCAAGGATTTGATGCCTGAGGGACAAAAGCGTGTAGAATTTCATGCACATACTAACATGTCGACTATGGATGCCATGCCAACTGTGGAAGAGCTTATTGATACTGCTGCTTCTTGGGGGCATCCAGCTGTTGCTATAACTGATCACGCTAATGTTCAGAGTTTTCCTCATGGCTACCATAGGGCTAAGAAAGCTGGTATTAAAGCTATTTTTGGTCTTGAAGCCAATCTTGTTGAGGATAAAGTTCCTATTGTTTATAATTCCCAGAATTTGGAATTAAAAGAAGCTACTTATGTTGTATTTGACGTTGAGACAACGGGCTTGTCTGCTGTTCATAATGATTTGATTCAGATTGCGGCATCAAAAATGCATAAAGGTAATATTATTGAGCAATTTGATGAATTTATAGACCCTGGGCATCCTCTTTCTGCTTTTACTACTGAGTTGACAGGTATTACTGATAATCATGTAAAAGGTGCTAAACCTTTAGTCCAAGTTTTACAGGAGTTTCAAGAATTCTGTCAAGGAACTGTGCTAGTAGCCCATAATGCGACCTTTGACGTTGGGTTTATGAATGCCAATTATGAAAGACATCAGTTACCAACAATTTCACAACCAGTTATTGATACTTTAGAATTTGCACGAAATCTTTATCCTGAGTATAAGCGTCATGGTTTGGGTCCTTTGACGAAGCGGTTTGGTGTGGCTTTGGATCACCACCACATGGCCAATTATGATGCGGAAGCAACGGGCCGTTTGTTGTTTATCTTCATAAAAGATGTGTTTGATAAGCACGGTTTGACTAATTTGGAACAGTTGAACACGGATTTGGTTTCTGAAGATTCGTATAAAAAGTCTCGTGTTAAACATGCGACGCTGTATGTTCAGAATCAAACTGGCTTGAAGAATATCTTTAAGTTGGTAAGTTTATCAAATGTCTCATACTTTGAGGGGGTAGCACGTATTCCTCGTACGGTCTTAGATGAGTATCGTGAGGGAATCATTGTAGGTTCTGCTTGTGCTGATGGTGAGGTTTTTGATACGCTTCTGTCTCATGGTATTGACAAGGCAGTTGAAGTTGCTAAATATTATGACTTTATTGAAGTTATGCCACCAGCGATTTATGCACCATTGATTGCGAAGGACTTAATTAAGGATGAGGTGGCTATAGAACAACTGATTCGAGATTTGATTGAAGTCGCTAGTCGTCTGGACAAGCCTGTGCTTGCTACAGGAAATGTACATTATATCAATCCTGAGGATGCGATTTATCGTGAAATCATTGTTCGTGCTTTGGGACAAGGAGCAATGATTAATAGGCCAATCGGTAAGGGAGAAAATGCGAAACCTGCTCCTTTACCTGAAGCGCATTTTAGAACAACGAATGAGATGCTAGATGACTTTGCCTTTTTGGGAAAAGACTTAGCCTATGAAATTGTTGTAACTAATACGCAGGCTATGGCAGACCAAATTGAAGAGGTCGAGGTTGTCAAAAAAGACTTGTACACACCTTTCATTGATCGTGCGGAAGAACAGGTTGCAGAGATGACATATGCTAGAGCGTTTGAGCTCTATGGTAATCCTTTGCCTGATATTATTGATTTGCGAATTGAGAAAGAGTTGTCCTCAATTCTTGGTAATGGTTTTGCCGTAATTTACCTGGCTTCGCAGATGCTGGTTAACCGTTCAAATGAACGTGGGTACCTAGTTGGTTCGCGTGGATCTGTCGGTTCTAGTTTTGTTGCGACGATGATTGGAATTACTGAGGTTAATCCGATGCCGCCACACTATTTATGTCCTAAATGTCAACACTCAGAGTTCATTACAGATGGTTCTTATGGATCTGGCTTCGATTTGCCTGATAAGGAGTGTTCAGAATGTGGAACAGAGTATAAAAAAGATGGTCAGGATATTCCTTTCGAGACTTTCCTAGGTTTTGATGGGGATAAGGTTCCGGATATCGATTTGAACTTTTCCGGTGATGATCAACCATCAGCCCACTTGGATGTTCGTGATATTTTTGGAGAGCAATATGCTTTTCGTGCTGGAACAGTAGGTACTGTTGCAGATCGGACGGCTTATGGTTTTGTCAAAGGTTACGAACGTGACTACAATAAGTTTTACCGTGATGCCGAGGTCGATCGTCTGGCCATGGGTGCCGCTGGGGTTAAGCGAAACACAGGTCAGCACCCGGGTGGTATCGTTGTTATTCCAAATTATATGGATGTCTATGATTTCACACCTGTTCAATATCCGGCTGATGATGTAACGGCTGCCTGGCAGACGACTCACTTTAACTTCCACGATATCGATGAGAACGTGTTGAAGCTTGATATTCTGGGACATGATGATCCGACTATGATTCGTAAGTTGCAGGATTTATCGGGAATTGATCCCAAGGATATTCGAGCAGATGATCCAGATGTGATGAAACTTTTTTCAGGGACTGAAATTTTGGGGGTTACACCTGAACAGATTGGGACACCAACGGGAATGTTGGGAATCCCTGAGTTTGGGACTAACTTTGTTCGTGGTATGGTAGACGAGACGCATCCGACGACCTTTGCGGAACTCTTACAGTTATCTGGTTTGTCTCATGGTACAGACGTTTGGTTGGGTAATGCACAAGATTTGATCAAGGAAGGTATTGCCACTCTGAAAACCGTTATCGGTTGTCGTGACGATATCATGGTATACCTAATGCATGCAGGATTAGATCCTAAGATGGCCTTCACCATTATGGAACGTGTGCGTAAGGGAATGTGGTTGAAAATTTCTGAAGAAGAGCGAAATGGCTATATTCAAGCCATGCGTGAAAATAATGTTCCAGACTGGTATATTGAATCTTGTGGTAAAATCAAATACATGTTCCCTAAAGCCCATGCGGCAGCCTACGTTATGATGGCCCTGCGTGTAGCTTATTTCAAAGTGCACCATCCTATTTATTACTATTGTGCCTACTTTTCAATTCGAGCTAAAGCATTCGAGCTTAAAACGATGTCTGCGGGTCTTGATGCTGTTAAAGCTCGAATGGAAGATATTAAGGAGAAGCGCCAACGAAATGAAGCGACTAATGTTGAAAATGACTTATTTACGACGCTTGAGATTGTCAATGAAATGTTAGAACGTGGCTTTACCTTTGGCCAGTTAGATCTTTATAAGAGTCAGGCAACTGAATTTCTGATTGAAGGAGATACCTTGATTCCACCGTTTATTGCACTTGAAGGTTTGGGTGAGAACGTTGCTAAGCAAGTGGTTGCTGCGCGTGAAGAAGGGGAGTTCCTTTCTAAGACAGAATTGCGTAAACGAGGAGGCCTATCATCAACCTTAGTTGAAAAATTAGATGAAATGGGAATCCTAGGAAATATGCCAGAAGATAATCAATTAAGTCTTTTTGATGATTTCTTTTAATGGCTAAAGAGAATTGTCATCAACTTTGAGAGAATGGAGTCAGTCTTCGTTCTCTTTTTGTTTAGGGATCTGCATGTGATGCTAAAAAGCCAAAGCTGAGAGGAAACCTTTTTCTTCGTCTTATGGTATACTGATAGAAAATTATAGTTTCAAGGAGTTAATCATGGTTTTACCAAATTTTAAAGAAAATCTTGAGAAATATGCTAAATTACTGGTTGCTAATGGGATTAATGTGCAACCTGGTCACACAGTGGCCTTGAGCATTGATGTAGAACAAGCAGAGCTAGCACACCTCTTAGTTAAAGAAGCCTATGCTTTAGGAGCAGCTGAGGTAATCGTTCAATGGTCAGATGATATTATTAATCGCGAGCGCTTCCTGCATGCTGATATGGACCGCATCGAAGAGGTTCCTGCCTATAAAAAAGCTGAGATGGAATATTTGTTGGCTAAAAAGGCAAGTCGCTTAGGTGTTCGTTCATCAGATCCAGGTGCCCTTAATGGTGTAGCTCCTGAACGTTTATCTGCCCATGCTAAAGCTACTGGAGTGGCCTTTAAACCTATGCAGGTGGCAACTCAGTCTAATAAGGTTAGTTGGACTGTAGCTTCTGCAGCTGGTAAGGAATGGGCTAAGAAGGTCTTTCCCGATGCTTCAAGTGATGAGGAAGCTGTAGATTTACTTTGGGACCAAATTTTCAAGACCTGTCGTGTTTATGAAGAGGATCCTGTACGTGCTTGGAAGGAACATGCTGAACGTTTGGATGCTAAAGCACGTCTACTCAATGAGGCACAATTCTCAGCCTTGCATTACCAAGCACCTGGAACAGATTTGACTCTAGGATTGCCTAAAAATCACGTTTGGGAGTCTGCAGGTGCCATCAATGCGCAAGGTGAAGGCTTCCTTCCTAATATGCCAACAGAAGAAGTCTTTACGGCACCAGATTTTCGTCGTGCAGATGGCTATGTCTCAAGTACAAAGCCTCTAAGTTACAATGGCAATATTATTGAGGGAATCAAGGTAACCTTCAAAGACGGTGAAATTGTAGATATCACAGCGGACCAGGGCGATGAGGTGATGAAGAATCTCGTCTTCAACAATAATGGGGCGCGTGCTCTAGGTGAATGTGCTCTGGTACCAGATCCAAGTCCTATTTCACAGTCAGGCATCACCTTCTTTAACACTCTTTTTGATGAGAATGCATCCAACCACCTAGCTATTGGAGCAGCCTATGCTACCAGTGTTGAGGGAGGGGCAGACATGACAGAAGAGGAGCTTAAGGAAGCTGGTCTTAATCGTTCTGATGTACACGTAGATTTTATGATTGGTTCAAATCAAATGGATATTGATGGTATCCGCCAAGATGGTAGTCGTGTACCAATCTTCCGAAATGGGGATTGGGTAATCTAAGTATGATGGAGAATTTATCATGATTGGAAGTATGATAGTTGGTTTTCTAATTGGCCTTATTGCTTCTGCTATATCAAATAGGGGTGAACGTATGGGCTGTATTGGCAAGACCTTTGTTGGATGGCTAGGTGCTTTTGTTGGTCAGCTTCTTTTTGGAAATTGGGGACCGATGTTAGCAGATACTGCTATAGTCCCTTCGGTGCTAGGTGCTGTTATCTTATTAGCCCTTTTTTGGAATCGTAATAGTTAGAAATGAAAGAGTTCTGAGGTATTGGTTAGATATCTAAGGACTCTTTTTTCTTATTTTTTCATTTTCATATACCACTTTTAGAAAAACTGTGGTAGAGTAATAAAAACAGCATCTATTTGGAAAGGACTAGAAATGAGCGACTTAGATAAAAATATGGCTGTAAAAAGTATGGTAGTTATGCGTAAGGCTTTTCGTACCATCGATGCCAAGGTTTCTGAGACCTTTAAAGAATTTAATTTGACACCAACTCAATTTGGAGTCATGGACGTGCTAAATGCCAAAGGACGTATGAAGATTGGCGAATTAATTGATCGCATGCTTGCTACCTCCGGTAATATGACTGTCGTCATTAAAAATATGGAGAAAAAAGGTTGGTTGACGCGAGAAGCCTGCCAAACAGATAAGCGTGCTTTCGAGGTTGATTTGACGGATGAGGGCCGTCGTATTATTCAAGCAGCAATCCCCCCACATCAGCGAGCTATTGAGGAGACTTTTTCCGTTCTGACACCTGAAGAGCAGGCAGAGTTGGTAGAGCTACTGAAAAAATTTAAGAATGTTTGAGCATATTTCTTTATATTTCTAATGAAATCGCATATATTACTATGTAGTATTAATTATTAATTATTAGAAATACAAAGGAAATGTATCATGAAAAACATTCTATTTATCGTTGGGTCTCTTCGTAAGGGATCATTTAACCACCAATTAGCAGAAGAAGCTGAGAAAATGCTAGCTGATAAAGCTAATGTTTCTTATCTTGACTATAGTCAAGTACCTGTTTTTAATCAGGATTTAGAAAGTCCGGTTCTTCCTGTTTTGGCAGAAGTTCGAGAGCAGGTCTTGGCAGCAGATGCAATCTGGATTTTCTCACCGGTTTATAATTTTTCAATTCCTGGGCCAGTGAAAAATTTGCTTGACTGGTTGAGCCGCGCCCTTGACCTATCAGATCCTTCAGGACCATCAGCTCTTCAAGATAAGATTGTAACCGTGTCATCAGTTGCTAATGGTGGTCACAATCAACTTTTTGAAGTCTACAAAGAATTGTTACCATTTATCCGTACCCAAGTGGTTGGTGATTTTACAGCGACACGTGTAAATGATACAGCCTGGGTGGATGGAAAATTCGTAGCAACAGCAGAAGTTCTTGAAAGCCTTCAGACTCAAGCGGAGGTTTTGATTGAGGCCATTAAATAAGAATAATGAATACCCGAGGTATCTAGCTTCGGGTATTTTTATATGCAATAATGAAAAAAGACACCCTAAGGTGTCCTCGTATTATGAAGGCGGTAGACGGATTTGAACCGACGATCAAGCTTTTGCAGAGCCGTGCCTTACCACTTGGCTATACCGCCATAACAGATACCATTCTATCGAAAAAACAAAGATTCGTCAAGTCTCTTTCATCAAATTGGCTGGTTGATTGTTCAAACTGCCTATTTACAAGAAATATAAAGAGGCTGAAAGACATTCAACCTCTTTATATTAATTATAATTGTTGTAGATAGATTACTAACACGTATGTTTTGATTATTGTCTAATCAAGTAATCAAAGGCTCCGATAGCAGCTGTAGCACCAGATCCCATGGAAATAATGATTTGTTTGTAGGCGCTGTCAGTACAGTCACCTGCGGCAAAAATACCAGGGATATTTGTTGAACCAAATTTATCAACGATAATTTCTTGGCGTTCATTGAGTTCAATACCACTGTCTTTGAGCCAAGCAGTACTTGGTACAAGACCAATTTGGACAAAGACACCTTCAAGATCAAGATGTTTTTCTTCGTTTGTATCACGCTCAACGTAACTCAAACCAGTCACATGATCTTGACCAAGAATTTCTTTGGTTGCAACGTTCTTAAAAATGGTTAGATTATCAGTTTTAGCAGCTCGTTCTTGTAAGACTTGATCTGCCTTCAATTCAGGCAAGAACTCTAAGACTGTAACGTGTTTAGTAATACCCGCTAAATCCAAAGCAGCTTCCAAACCTGAGTTACCACCACCGATAACAGCAACATTTTTTCCTTCAAATAGAGGACCATCGCAGTGTGGACAGTAAGTAACCCCTTTATTGCGGAATTCATCTTCACCAGGAACGTTGATATTACGCCATTTGGCTCCTAGTGCTAGGATAGCAGTTTTAGCCTGTAGAACGGCACCATTAGCTAGTGTGACTTCAATAAGTTCTTTCTTCTCAATGCCAGTAGCTAATTGACTTTTGATGATATCAACATTGTAAGATTTTGTATGCTCTTCAACTTGGGCCATTAACTTAGGACCTTCTGTATATAGCGTACCAATCATGTTCTCAATGCCGACTGTCTCGATAACTTGCCCACCAAAAGTTTCTGCTAAAAGCCCAGTTTGAAGCCCTTTACGAGCAGCGTAAATTGCAGCACTGTTTCCAGCAGGACCACCACCAATAACCAAAACATCATAGACACCTTTACCAGCGAAAGCCTCAGCTTCAAGTGGTCCGTCCAACTTTTCTACAAGCTGTTCAATGGTTGCACGACCAGACGTAAATTCTTCTTGGTCTTTGTAAACCGTAGGAACAGACATGATACCTTTGGCTTTGACCTCATCTTGATACATACCACCTTCAATCATGGTGTGGGTGATATTGGGGTTTAAAACAGCCATTATATTAAAGGCTTGAACAACGTCTGGACAATTGTGACAAGTTAATGAAACATAAGTTTCTAAATCAATGGGTTTATCAATCTTCTTGATACGTTCGATAGTGTCATCATCAACTTTAGGTGGACGACCAGAAACTTGCAAGAGAGCTAAAATGAAAGATGTGAATTCGTGTCCCATTGGTAAGCCTGAGAAAATAACACGACTTTTTTGCCCTTTTTGTGCAATACCAAAACTAGGTTGACGTTTTAAATGTGTTGATTCAAGACTAATGCGGTCAGACATAGCGACAATCTCGTCTAGAAATTCTTTTACTTTACGAGAATTATCATCATCCCCTAAATCCGTTTGTAATACAATATCAGATTCTAGTAAATTTAAATACTGCGCTAATTGTGTCTTGATTTCTTTATCTAAGACCATGGATACCCCCTGGTTGTTAAATTTTACCTACAAGATCTAAGCTAGGAGTAAGTGTTTCAGCTCCTTCTTTCCATTTGGCTGGACAAACTTCACCTGGATGTTGACGAATGTATTGAGCAGCACGGACTTTATCAACAAGAGTACTTGCATCGCGTCCAATACCATCAGCGTTAATTTCCATCATTTGGATAACACCATCTGGATCAATAATGAATGTACCACGTTGTGCGAGACCATCTTGTCCAAGAACATCAAAACCTTGTGAGATGTGGTGTGAAGGATCCCCAATCATAGGATAAGTAATAGTTCCAACAACATCTGAGTCATCATGCCAAGCTTTGTGAACAAAGTGAGTATCGGTAGAGACAGAGTAAACCTCTACACCAAGAGATTTAAGAGCTTCATATTGTTCTTGAAGGTCACCGAGTTCAGTTGGGCAGACAAATGAAAAATCTGCAGGATAGAAGCAGAAGACCGCCCATTTACCTTTAACATCTTCATCTGTAACAGTAATGAATTCCCCGTTGTGATAAGCCTGTGCTGAAAATTCAATAATTTCTTTTCCGACTAATGACAAAATAATGTCCTCCTCTATTTTTAATAGCCTAATTATAAACAAAATACTCATCAACCTCAAAGAAAACGATTGCAATTTTAATGAGAGGGGATTTTTCTAATGGTCAGACTGGTTTTAGAGCTTGTCAAATGTCACTTTTTTTGATAAACTATTATAGTTGCGTAAAGTGACAAATACTCATTCTAAGCCGATTGTGGTCTTGTTGCCGCAGGGTGGGACTGCAAGTCTAAAGCTTAGAAGAGGAAAAAACAATTTTTAAGGAGAAATACTCATGGCAGTAATTTCAATGAAACAACTTCTTGAGGCTGGTGTTCACTTCGGTCACCAAACTCGTCGCTGGAATCCTAAGATGGCTAAGTACATCTTCACAGAACGTAACGGAATCCACGTTATCGACTTGCAACAAACTGTAAAAATGGCTGATACAGCTTACGAATTCGTTCGTGAAGCAGCGGCTAACGATGCAGTAATCTTGTTCGTTGGTACTAAAAAACAAGCAGCTGAAGCAGTAGCTGAAGAAGCAACTCGTGCTGGTCAATACTACATCAACCACCGTTGGTTGGGTGGTACTCTTACAAACTGGGATACTATCCAAAAACGTATCGCTCGTTTGAAAGAAATCAAACAAATGGAAGCTGATGGAACTTTCGAAGTTCTTCCTAAGAAAGAAGTTGCACTTCTTAACAAACAACGTGCACGTCTTGAAAAATTCTTGGGTGGTATCGAAGATATGCCTCGCATTCCAGATGTAATCTACATCGTTGACCCACACAAAGAACAAATCGCTGTTAAAGAAGCTAAAAAACTTGGTATCCCAGTTGTAGCGATGGTTGATACAAACGCTGATCCAGATGAGATCGATGTAATCATCCCAGCTAACGATGACGCTATCCGTGCCGTTAAATTGATCACTTCAAAAATGGCTGATGCTATCATCGAAGGTAACCAAGGTGAAGATGCTTCTGCAGATTTCCAAGAAGCAGCTGCAGCTGATTCAATCGAAGAAATCGTTGAAGTTGTCGAAGGTGACAACAACTAATCTTTAAGATTGGTTAGGGCTCGATGCCTACTAAAGATACGACAAACACCTAAGGGGCGGGGCTCAGCCCTGCCCCTTAGGTTGATAAAATAAATTTGGAGAAAAACAAAATGGCAGAAATTACAGCTAAACTTGTTAAAGAATTGCGTGAAAAATCTGGTGCTGGTGTCATGGACGCTAAAAAAGCATTGGTTGAAGTTGAAGGTGATATCGAAAAAGCGATTGAATTGCTTCGCGAAAAAGGTATGGCTAAAGCAGCTAAGAAAGCTGACCGTGTTGCAGCTGAAGGTTTGACGGGTGTTTACGTTAACGGTAACGTTGCAGCAGTTGTTGAAGTTAATGCTGAAACTGACTTCGTTGCGAAGAACGCTCAATTCGTTGAGTTGGTAAACGAAACAGCTAAAGTAATTGCTGAAGGTAAACCAGCTAACAACGAAGAAGCACTTGCATTGACTATGCCTTCAGGTGAAACTCTTGAAGCTGCATACGTAACTGCTACAGCTACTATCGGTGAAAAGATTTCATTCCGTCGTTTTGCAGTTGTTGAGAAAACTGATGCACAACACTTCGGAGCTTACCAACACAACGGTGGACGTATCGGTGTTGTTTCAGTTATCGAAGGTGGAGATGATGCTCTTGCAAAACAAATCTCAATGCACATCGCAGCGATGAAACCAACTGTTCTTTCATACACTGAATTGGACGAACAATTTGTTAAAGATGAATTGGCACAACTTAACCACGCTATCGATCAAGATAACGAAAGCCGTGCTATGGTTAACAAACCAGCTCTTCCACACCTTAAATATGGTTCTAAAGCCCAATTGACTGATGCTGTTCTTGCTCAAGCTGAAGAAGATATCAAAGCTGAGTTGGCTGCTGAAGGTAAACCAGAAAAAATCTGGGATAAAATCATCCCAGGTAAAATGGACCGCTTCTTGCTTGACAACACTAAAGTTGACCAAGCATACACACTTCTTGCTCAAGTTTACATCATGGACGACAGCAAAACAGTTGAAGCTTACCTTGAATCAGTAAACGCTTCAGTAGTAGAATTCGTTCGCTTTGAAGTTGGTGAAGGTATCGAAAAAGCATCTAACGACTTTGAATCAGAAGTTGCAGCTACAATGGCAGCAGCTCTTAACAACTAATTCTAGTTGCTAGATAAAAAGAAAAGAAGTTACGTGAATGAATCGTAACTTCTTTTTTGTTGCTATTAAAAAAACGTCTGAGCATGCCCCAGACGTTAACAAAGTAATTAATGAGCGAAGGTATTTACACCAAGTAGAAGAGAGAGTGTTCCCATGATGATACCTGCAAGGATAACCCCCAGCATAACGGCAATAACACTACGTTTAAAGTCCCAATCTAGGATAGATGCTGCTAGGGTACCAGTCCAGGCTCCTGTTCCTGGAAGTGGAATTCCCACAAAGAGGAGGAGGGCCCAGAAGACGCCCTTATCTCCGGCAGCTTTTTCAAGTTTTTGGCCACCACTGTGACCTTTTTTAAGACACCAGGTAAAGAAGCCACCAATTAGAGGTTTGTCTGCCCCCCATTCGAGAACACGGCGGGCGAAGAAGAAGATAATTGGAACTGGAATCATGTTCCCAATAACACAAAGAATAAGGGCTTGCCACCAAGGGATACCTGAGGCGATAGCAACAGGAACGGCTCCACGGAGCTCAACCAAGGGAATCATAGAGATTAAGAATGCAATGATGTATTTCATGAGTAACCTTTCATAGAGAAATAAAATAAAGACTAAAAGTCACAAGAGCTTTATCAAGAGTGATAAGACTAATACTACTGCGAAAGTGCTAAAAAGTACTTGTTGGATTAGGTGAGGCTCAGCCTGTCAAAGTGGATCAAACACTTAAAGTTACCTAATATTTTAGTCTTATTTATTGTATCTTATATGGTCTCTAATGACAACTTTAAAAAGCTTTTTGAAGGTATAGTTTCCCATGTGCTGACATTTTTGGTATAATAATAGTCAGTTATAGTCAAATTAGACTGGAGGAATTAAGATGGCAAGAAATACATCAGATAGTATAGAAGAATATATTAAAGAATTGCTGGGCCAGTCTGGAATTGCTGAGATTCAACGCTCGAACTTAGCAGATACTTTTCAAGTTGTACCGAGTCAGATTAATTATGTTATTAAGACCCGCTTTACAGAAAGTCGTGGTTATATTGTTGAGAGTAAGCGTGGAGGTGGCGGTTATATTCGTATCGTCAAAGTCAGATTCTCTGACAAGCACCACATGATTAATGATTTGCTTCAGAACTTAGCGGATCAACTCAGCGAGCAGGTATTTACAGACTTGATCCAGTTGCTTTTTGATGAAAAAATCATCACAGAACGTGAGGGAAATTTGATTTTAGCAACTGCTAGTGATGATATTTTAGGCGCAGATGCGGCTGCTATTCGTTCGCGTATTCTACGCTCGCTATTACTTAGATTGGATAGAAAAGGAAATTAGATGACGACATATTCAAGAAAAATGCAGGCCATTTTCCATCGTGCGCAGCTTGAGGCAGAGCGTTTTGGAAGTCCTTTTCTGGAGACTTGGCATGTGCTTCTGGCTATGGTTGAGGTTCCAGGATCTGTAGCCTACCTAACATTTACTGATTTTGAGGACCGTATTCGTGCGGAAGAGATTGAGACAGCAGCTGTACTAGCGATGGAGAAAAGTCCAAAAGACTTGTCTGAATCAGATATTATCGATTTACGTGCACAGTCACATGCTTTAGAGGCTATGTTGCAAGAGGCAGAGGGAATTGCTGGTGTGACTGGTGCTGTAGAGGTAGGGTCTGAACATGTATTGATGGCCTTTCTCCTTCATAAGGATTTGATGGTTTGTCGTCTCCTTGAAGTTGCTGGTTTTCAATATAAGGATGACAGCGATAAGCCTCGTATTATCGATTTACGACGTTCTTTGGAGCGTTATGCAGGTCTTAGTAAGCAAGATTTGAAGGCCATTCATGATCTTCGTAAGCCTAAAAAATCAAAGACATCAGGAAATTTTGCTAATATGATGCAGCCTCCTCAATCTTCTACTGGGGAGTTGGCAGATTATACCAAGGACTTAACGGCAGTGGCCGAGTCAGGTGCTCTTGATCCTGTTATTGGACGTGAGAAAGAGATTTCACGCATGATTCAGGTTTTGAGTCGTAAAACGAAGAATAACCCAGTTCTTGTAGGTGAAGCAGGTGTTGGTAAGACGGCACTTGCGCTTGGCTTGGCACAGCGTATTGCTTCAGGCGAAGTACCTTTTGAGTTGGCTGATATGCGTATCTTAGAGCTTGATATGATGAGTGTGGTAGCAGGAACACGTTTTCGTGGCGATTTCGAAGAACGTATGAATCAAATCATCGATGAGATTGAAGCTGATGGAAAAATCATTCTCTTTATTGACGAACTGCATACGATTATTGGTTCTGGTTCAGGTATTGATAGTACCTTAGATGCGGCAAATATTTTGAAACCTGCTCTAGCACGTGGAACACTTCACATGGTTGGAGCAACTACTCAAGCTGAGTACCAGAAGCATATTGAAAAAGATGCAGCTCTTTCTCGTCGTTTTGCTAAGATTACAATTGAGGAGCCAAGTGTAGCTGAGGCGATTGATATTCTAAAAGGCCTACGTTCGTCTTATGAAGACTATCATCGTGTAACGATTACTGATGAAGCGGTTGAGACAGCGGTCAAGGCGGCACATCGTTATTTGACGAGTAAAAATTTGCCTGACTCTGCCATTGACCTTTTAGATGAAGCGAGTGCAACTGTTCAAGGTCGTATTAAAAAAGAAGCCAAACGTGAGATAACGCCTTTGGATGAAGCGCTTCTATCTGGTGATATGAAGGCTGCTGTTAAACAATATAAGGCTAGCCAAAAAGCAAAATTACCAAAACCTGCCTTGGTAGATGCGGATCAGATTATGCAAACCCTTAGTCGTCTATCAGGTATTCCTGTTGAGAAGATGACTCAGGCAGATAGCAAGCGTTACTTGAATCTGGAAGCAGAGCTTCACAAACGTGTTATTGGTCAAGACGAAGCAGTTTCAGCGATTAGTCGTGCTATTCGTCGTAACCAGTCAGGTATTCGTACTGGAAAACGTCCTATTGGTTCCTTCATGTTCCTTGGACCTACTGGTGTTGGTAAGACAGAATTGGCCAAGGCATTGGCGGAAGTTCTCTTTGAAGATGAGTCAGCTTTGCTTCGCTTTGACATGTCAGAATACATGGAAAAATTTGCGGCTAGCCGACTTAACGGTGCTCCTCCAGGTTATGTTGGATATGATGAGGGCGGTGAGTTAACAGAAAAAGTTCGTAATAAGCCTTACTCAGTTCTTCTCTTTGACGAGGTGGAAAAGGCTCACCCAGATATTTTCAACATTCTCTTACAGGTTTTGGATGACGGTGTCTTGACAGATAGTCGAGGTCGTAAAGTCGACTTCTCAAATACCATTATCATTATGACTTCGAACTTGGGAGCGACTGCTCTTCGTGATGATAAGACTGTTGGATTTGGTGCCCAAGACATTTCTCATAATCACCAAGCTATGCAATCACGTATCATGGAAGAACTTAAGAAGGCCTACCGCCCAGAGTTTATCAACCGTATTGATGAAAAGGTTGTCTTCCATAGTTTAGAGGAAGAGCAGCTTCGTGAGATTGTCAAGATTATGGTAAAACCGTTGGTATCAGCTTTGGCTGAAAAAGGGATTGACTTGAAATTCCAACCAGCTGCCCTCAAACATTTAGCTAAAGATGGCTATGATGTTGAGATGGGTGCTCGTCCATTACGTCGCACGATTCAAACTCAGGTGGAGGATAAGTTATCTGAGCTCTTACTAGGTGGCCAAGTAGTTAGTGGACAAACCCTTAAGATTGGATGCTCGAAAGATAAATTAACCTTTACAGTAGTGTAAAAATCAAACAAAAAGACAGATTACAGGTGTAGTTTGTCTTTTTGTTGTGTCAATAGGAGTCAAGATAGAGTCAATCTTTCTGTAAAGTTGGGGTAAAAGAAAAAGCCGAGCAAAGCTCGACTGTAATGATTAGAGTTTTTCGTTGACAAAGTTGACAAAGTGATTCCACCAGACCTTGAGGAAGAAGCTTTTCTTAACTTCTTTACCAGCAACCAGTTCCATGCTAGGCATACCTTGGTTAGGCAAGTAACCTTCTCCTACAAGTGACTTATCTTCAAAGGTAGCCGTTCCAACCTTGTTACTTGAGTTGACGGGGGCTTGGACTTGATTGGTAGTGACTTTAATGTGTTTACTATTGTTAGCATCTATTTTTTGGATGATATTAAAGTCAGACTTAGCAACAGCAGTGACTTGCTTAGATTTACCATCAATAACATGGGCTTGACTTTTACCGATAGCTTGTCCTTTTTTGGCAATGGTCTTGCTTTCCCAATGATAGACAACGTAGTTAAGTAGGTCATTTGTTGCAGTGAAACGGGCGTAGTCATCAGTATCGGTATTATCAGCATTCAAAATGACTGTGATAATGCTCATGCCACTTTCATTTGAGTGGGCCACGAAGGAAGCACCGGCTAAATCAGTGGTTCCCGTTTTTAGGCCATCCACCCCTTTACGGTAACTAGGTTGTCCCTTAAGCATATAGTTGAAAGTTTTAAGTTTGTTAACACCATCAAAATCAGCCTCAGTTTTTTTAGTGATATCGAGGATTTCAGGATATTCTTTCACCACGTGTTGTGCAATGATAGCAACATCTTTAGCACTCATGGTATTTTCTTCGTCTGATTTAGAGCCTGGATAGATATTGTCACCTAAGTAAGAATTATTGAGACCAGAGGCATTGACAATCTTGGCATCAGTGATACCCCAATCTTTAAGTTGGGCTTTCATCATGTCGACAAACTTACTTTCGGTTCCTCCGATTTCCTCGGCTAGAGCAATCGATGCACTATTGGCACTGGAAATAAGAGTTGCGTCAAGAAGTTGTTTGACAGTGTATTTGCGGGCATCTAGTGGGATATTGGATACTCCGGCACTGACAGTTAGTTCAAAGGGGTAGTCAGAAATATCAACTTTGCTGTTCCATTTGAGATCTCCCTGATCTACCGCTTTATAAACCATGTAGGCTGTTAGGAGCTTGGTAATAGAGCCAATCCCTGTAGAAGTGGTTGCATCTTTTTCGTATAAAATTTTGCCAGTAGTAGCTTCGACAGCGATGGCATGTTTGGCTGCGGCATCATATCCTTTTTTCTTATCTGCTGCAAAAGCAGGGGCTACGCTTCCCAGACAGAGTAAGAAGGTCATCATAAGCGTAATCAGTTTTTTCATGGTTTGTTCCTTCATGTGTTTTGGATATTTATTATACCACATTTTGAGAGGAACATAAGGTGTAGAGAAGGGGCATTTACTAACAGGACTAATTTTGAAGGCAAGATAAAACTACCTTTTGATATCTAAAAGGTAGTTTTGTGTTTACTTATTTCCTGTAAAGAAATTAACGATATGGTTCCACCAAACTTTTAAGAAGAAACTTTTCTTGATAGATTGGTTGGCTGTTACCGAAATTTGAGGCGGATCAGAGATGTAACCTGTTCCTACGAGATTCTTATCATCAAAGGTTGCTGTTCCAATAGTGTCACCTTTTTTGATAGGTGCTGTTATGGTTTTTGCTTTGATTTTAACAGCATCATTTTTGCTGTTTATTTTTTGAATGACTGTAAGGTCTGACTCGAGCTTAGCAGAGATGGTTTGACGGTCTCCATCGGCTACCTTAATATCATTTTTCTTGACGATTTGTCCTTTGGTGTTGAGGGTTTTGATTTCCCAGTTTTGAGTCACATAATCTAGCAACTCATTTGTGGCTGTGAATCGAGCAGCTTCATCCTCTCCGCCATTGTCCGCATTCATAACAACTGTAATCAAACTCATGCCATTTTCATTGGAGTGGGCTACAAAGGATGCCCCTGCAAGTTCGGTTGTTCCAGTCTTGAGTCCATCAACGCCTTCACGGTAGTTGTCTTGCCCCTCCAACATGTAGTTGTGTGTCGTTAATTTGTTGTCACCTTCGAAGTCAGTTTCGGTTTGCTTGGTGATTTCAAGTACCTGAGGATAGTCTTTGATGAGGTGGTCCGCAATAATTGCAACATCTAGGGCGCTCATCGTATTCTCGTCATCTGGTTTTGAGCCAGGATAGCGGTTATCCCCAAGATATTTATTATTTAGACCAGAAGCGTTATATAATTTAGCATCTGTAATGCCCCATTCTTTTAGTTGGGCTGTCATAGTGTCAACGAAGGCACTCTCTGATCCTGAGATTTTTTCAGCCAGAGCAATAGCAGCACTGTTAGCGCTGGAAATGAGGGTGGCATCTAGGAGTTGTTTAACAGTGTATTTTCGGGAATCCAGTGGGACATTTGAAACTTCTGAATCAACGGTTAAGTTGAAAGGATAGTCTGAAATATCTACTTCAGTGTCCCAGGTAATTTTTCCTTGATCAACTGCTTTATAGACCATGTAGGCTGTTAGGATTTTAGTCATTGAAGCCACACCATCAGGGGTAGTGGCGTCCTTTTCATAGAGGACTTTTCCTGTAGTTGCTTCGATAGCAATCGCATGTTTAGCAGAAACATTGAAGTCATCTGTCTGTTCTTGTGCTAGAGCAGGTGTTACTAGGCCTAGTAAGATTAAGGCAATCATAATGATGTGTTGTAATTTTTTCATAGTCATTCCTTTGTCTCTCATAAGTGTTTATTATATCACAAAACGACTTAAATATCTGAGAGAAAGGGAATCTTAGCTGCTAACTTATGCCGGAGCTCTGCCATTTTTGACTATATTATGGTAAAATGAAAGTTATATCAAATGAATGACATAAAGTTGACCGGTTCGTTTTTATAAGGGCTGGTCATGGATAAAAAGAGGGATCAAACATGGCTAAACAAACTTTTGAGATGACCTTTGCAGGACGCCCGCTTGTCGTTGAAGTTGGGCAGGTAGCCAAGCAGGCTAATGGTGCTGTCGTCGTGCGTTATGGAGATACAACGGTATTATCAACAGCTGTTATGTCTAAAAAGATGGCAACTGCAGATTTCTTTCCTTTACAGGTTAATTATGAGGAAAAAATGTATGCAGCTGGTAAGTTCCCGGGGGGCTTTAACAAGCGTGAGGGTCGTCCCTCAACAGATGCCACGTTGACTGCTCGCCTTATTGACCGTCCTATTCGTCCTATGTTTGCGGAAGGTTTCCGAAATGAAGTTCAAGTCATTAACACCGTCCTCTCTTATGATGAGAATGCTAGTGCTCCGATGGCGGCTATGTTTGGTAGCTCTTTAGCTCTTTCTATTTCTGACATTCCTTTCAATGGTCCGATTGCTGGGGTTCAAGTGGCCTATGCCGCAGAAGATTTCATCATCAACCCAAGTGCAGCGGATAAGGAAATTTCACTTTTAGACTTGACAGTGGCAGGTACCAAGGAAGCTATCAATATGGTAGAGTCGGGTGCTCAGGAATTGTCTGAGGATATTATGTTGCAAGCACTCTTGAAGGGACATGAGGCTATTCAAGCGTTGGTTGATTTCCAAAATTATATCGTTGCAGCTGTTGGTAAGGAAAAGGCTGAGGTTGAACTTCTACAAGTTGATGCTGATTTGAAAGTCGAAATCGAAGCGGCTTATTATGATCAGTTAGCTAAGGCTGTTCAGGTGGAAGAAAAACTGGCGCGTGAAGCAGCAACCCAGGCTGTTAAAGAAGAGGTCCTTACTTCTTATCAAGAACGCTTTGTAGAAGATGAAGATAAGGAAACCATTCTGCGTGATGTAGCAGAAATCCTTGAGCAGATGGAACATGCTGAAGTACGCCGTCTCATTACCGAGGATAAGGTTCGTCCAGATGGTCGTCGTGTGGATGAAATCCGTCCTTTGGACGCAGAGATTGACTTTCTTCCTAAGGTTCATGGTTCAGGTCTCTTTACACGTGGACAAACTCAAGCCTTGTCAGTTTTGACTTTGGCACCTATGAGTGATACACAACTTGTTGATGGTTTGGATCCAGAGTATAAGAAACGTTTCCTTCACCACTATAATTTCCCTCAGTATTCAGTGGGTGAAACAGGGCGTTACGGTGCACCAGGTCGACGTGAAATAGGTCACGGAGCCCTAGGTGAACGTGCCCTTGCTCAGGTTCTTCCAAGTGTTGAAGAGTTCCCTTATGCTATCCGTTTGGTAGCAGAAGTCTTGGAGTCAAATGGTTCTTCCTCACAAGCCTCTATTTGTGCAGGAACCTTGGCTCTTATGGCTGGTGGTGTACCGATTAAGGCGCCTGTTGCAGGGATAGCCATGGGGCTTATCTCAGATGGTACTAACTACACTGTCCTGACTGATATTCAAGGTTTAGAAGACCATTTTGGAGATATGGACTTTAAAGTAGCTGGTACACGTCAAGGAATTACAGCTCTTCAGATGGATATTAAGATTTCAGGTATTACACCTGCCATTCTCGAAGAGGCTTTGGCTCAAGCCAAGGTAGCTCGTTTTGAGATTCTTGATGTTATTGAGTCAGCAATCGCTGAGCCACGTCCAGAATTGGCACCAACAGCGCCTAAGATTGACAGTATTCAGATTCCTGTTGACAAGATTAAGGTTGTCATCGGTAAAGGTGGCGAAACGATTGACAAGATTATTGCTGAGACTGGTGTCACTATTGATATTGATGAAGAAGGTCTTGTTCAGATTTTCTCTAGTGATCAGGATGCCATTAACCGTGCTAAAACTATCATCTCTAATCTTGTACGTGAAGCTAAGGTTGGAGAGGTTTACACTGTACCAGTTGTGCGTATTGAAAAGTTCGGTGCCTTTGTTCACCTCTTCAATAAGACAGATGCTCTTGTCCACATCTCAGAACTAGCTTGGGAACGCACTGAGCGTGTCGAAGATGTGGTTAAGATTGGGGATATGGTAACTGTTAAAGTTATCAAAATCGATGAAAAAGGACGTATCGATGCCTCAATCAAGACCATGCTCCCTAAACCTGAAAAGATTGAGGACGGGGAAAATAAAGGAGAGCATCGTCACCGCCGTCGTTCTCATCACAAACCACGCCACCATAATGAAAATGGTGAAGCACCGAAAAATCCTGATAAATCAGAAACGAAAGAACAGATAGAAGAATGACAGAAAATCAAGAATTGCAAGCTTTTGATGAAACTCTAAAAGAATTTTTAAAGGAACCAGACCACTTTTTGACCAGTCTGGCTTTGGTTAATCACCTACAACGTACTCCCGTCTTGGCTACCCAAGACCTCTACGCAGTTGAAGTGGAAGGCAAGAAGGTTGTTCCTGTCTTCACTAGTGAACAGGACTTACAATCTTTCAAAGCTACTCAAGAGAGTGCTCGAGAACAGACTTGGATAGAACGTTCAAGCTTAGATATCCTAACACAACTGGTTCAGGCAGAGCTTTTTGGTCTTGCTTTCAATTTAAAAGAGGATGGTGATTTCTCAAATACCACTCTTTTTGCAAGCAGTGAACTTATCCAGTTTATCAACTATTTCACTCAGACGCTCAATAACCTTTTGGGTGAGGAAAATCAAAAGGCAGATTCTAAAGATAAGATTTATCTTGTCCCAGCCTTCATTCACAAACGCGAGGAAGATGGTCAGGATGACCGTCTCTTTGCGACCATGTCGAATGCAGAGGGACAGAGTTATGTGCCTGTGTTTACGAACTTAACGAGCTTTGCAAAATGGTACGGTAACGAAACTTTTGGCCTACCTTTCCGTAAGGCTAAAGGGACGATTTTACAATGGCCACTGTCAGAAATTTACCAGCCTTCAACAGGTGAAAATGAGTTGGATAAGGTTCAAGGTATTGTCATCAATCCGTTTGATGAGCAACCTGAGTTAGTCGATTGGTCTTATTTTGAAGGGGATAGCGAGTAGACTTAGTGTTCACAGCTTTCCACTTTAAAGAAATAATAGGGCCACAACAAACAATAATAGCAATAATGATGTAAGGAGTGACCTAAATGGGTTGGTGGAAAGAAAGTATTGATATAGTAAAGAAAAATGACCCAGCAGCTCGGACGAGTCTGGAGGTTCTTTTAACCTACCCTGGATTAAAAGCCTTGGCTGCTCATCGTATCTCACATTTTCTCTGGCGCCACCATTGTCGACTTTTAGCGCGTATGCATAGTCAGTTTTGGCGCTTCTGGACTCAAATCGAGATTCACCCAGGGGCTCAGATTGCTGAAGGTGTTTTCATTGACCATGGCTCAGGCCTTGTCATTGGTGAGACAGCTGTTGTGGAGAAGGGTGCTATGCTTTACCACGGTGTCACTTTAGGTGGTACTGGTAAAGATGTCGGAAAACGTCACCCAACCGTTCGTGAGGGTGCCTTGGTTTCAGCCCATGCTCAGGTCATAGGCCCTATTGAGATTGGAAAGAATTCTAAGGTCGGTGCGGCAGCTGTGGTTGTTGCGGATGTCCCAGAAGATGTTACAGTCGTTGGTGTTCCTGCTAAGGTTGTGCGTGTTCATGGTCAAAAGGACGAAGAAGTTATCCACGATATTGAAGAAGGTCGTGAATACTATAGCGAAAAACTAGAAGACCTTCTAAAAGCAGCTAGCTTCCACTCATCACGGCTATAAGGAAAGGAAACGATGAAACTTTTTAGTTCAAAGGTGACTCGATTGACGGTCGTGGGCCCTCTTGCCCTTGTTTACATTGCTTTACATAGAGCAGACTATAGCATGGCAGCCTTGTGGTTTTGCATTGCTCTTTTATGGGGTGGTCTTGTTTTTAAGCAACGTCACAAGTAATACTTGAGTTATGAAAAATTTATTCAAAAACAATCCTTTTTTGGTCTTCTATATAGTTGGGAGTTTCCTTTCAGCTATGTCTCTCTTGGCTCAGGGTCAGCTGGTTGCGGCTATATGGATTATCATTCTTGTGATACTCTTGTGTTTATACCTAAACCATATCAAGGATAAAAAATAGTTTCCAGTTAATTGAAAGGAATCTCTAGTGATTAAAATTTATGATACGATGACGCGTTCGCTCCGTGATTTTGTACCTTTGACAGAAAATGTTGTCAATATGTATGTCTGCGGACCAACAGTTTACAATTATATTCATATCGGAAATGCCCGTTCAGCAGTAGCTTTTGATACTATTCGTCGTTATTTTGAGTATTGTGGCTACACAGTCAACTATATTTCCAACTTTACGGATGTAGATGATAAGATCATCAAGGCAGCCAATGAAGCTGGCATTTCAACTAAAGAATTGTCGGACAAGTTTATCGCGGCTTTTATGGAAGATACTGCACAGCTTGGCATTAAACCAGCGACACAAAATCCTCGTGTTATTAACTATATGGATGAAATCATTGCATTTGTGTCAACCTTGGTTGACAAAGGATTCGCCTATGTCTCTGAAGGTGATGTTTACTTCCGAGTAGCTAAGTCAAACAACTATGCTAAATTGGCTAACAAGACTTTGGAAGATCTTGAAATTGGTGCAAGCGGACGTACGGATGCTGAAACAGAACGTAAGGAGAATCCTCTGGATTTTGCCCTTTGGAAAGCTGCCAAAGAGGGAGAAGTTTCTTGGGACAGCCCGTGGGGACCTGGTCGTCCTGGTTGGCATATCGAATGTTCTGTTATGGCGACTGAAATCCTTGGAGATACCATCGATATCCATGGTGGAGGGGCAGACCTTGAGTTTCCACACCATACCAATGAAATTGCCCAATCAGAAGCCAAAACTGGCAAGACCTTCGCCAACTACTGGATGCACAACGGTTTTGTCAATGTGGACAATGAGAAAATGTCAAAATCCTTAGGTAACTTTGTAACGGTTCATGATATGCTTAAGACAGTCGATGGTCAAGTGCTTCGCTTCTTCCTAGCAACACAACAGTACCGTAAGCCAATTAACTTTACTGAAAAAGCTATTCATGATGCTGAAGTCAATCTTAAGTATTTGAAAAACACCCACAGTCTTCCCTTGACAGATCAGGTGAATCAAGATGAGTTGCAAACTTATCTTGATGCCTTCCAAGAAGCTATGGATGATGACTTTAATACAGCGAATGGTGTGACTGTTCTGTTTGACATGGCCAAATGGATTAATTCAGGCAATTATGACCAAACCGTTAAGGATGTTTTTGAAAAAATGCTCCAAGTCTTCGGTATTGTTTTTGAAGAAGAAGTCCTTGATGAAGATATCGAAAAACTCATTGAAGAGCGTCAAGCAGCGCGGGCCAACAAAGACTTTGCGACAGCAGACCGCATTCGCGATGAATTAGCTGCTCAAGGTATCAAACTTCTTGATACCAAGGATGGTGTGAGGTGGACACGTGACTAAACACCTTGATGTCAACCTTATTAATGGTATTGCTCTCGCTTTTGAGGGAGATGCTGTTTATTCCTTGTACATTCGCCGTCACCTGATTTTTCAAGGTCAGACCAAGCCAAATCAATTGCACCGTCTAGCTACACGCTATGTATCGGCAAAGGCGCAAGCTAGTCTCATTGAAAAAATGCTAGAGCAAGAGCTTTTGACTGAAAAAGAGCTAGATATCTATAAACGAGGTCGTAATGCGAATAGCCATACCAAGGCTAAAAATACAGATGTCATTACCTACAAAATGTCAACAGGCTTCGAAGCAGTCATGGGCTATCTTCATATGACCGAGGATATTGCTCGCTTAGAGGAACTTATTGATTGGTGTATTGACGAAGTTGAAAAAGAAATCTAAAAATTCTGCCGAGAGCAGGATTTTTTGTTATTTAAAGGCTATAAAAATTGTGACAATTAGTTGAAGCTTCAAAATTTAGATTATTTGACAATCAAAGTAATTCAGCGATTTGACAATAAAAAATAAGATGAAACTAATATTTAGTACCTTGAAAATGAGAAAGTTAAGGGATGTCTAACACGTGTAAAACCCCAATATTATAGCTTTTTTAATAAAACTAATTTGACAGAAAGTAAAAAAAAAGTCTATAATATTAATAAATGAGGCCATCTAAAAATGAGGAGGTGAATGGAAATAGCTAAGAAAAAAGTTTTCTATACAACTTTTGCTGCTTTGATTTTATCTAGCTTTACGCTTCAAACAGGTAAAGCAGATGAGGTTCAGGTAAAACCTGATGAAGCTAAAATAGATTATGTTAATAGTGAGGCACCGGCTCCAGTTGCTCCTCAGGCTGATCTTTCATCGGTAGGAGCTAAGGCAGAGCCAGCGAGTCAAGTAAGTTCAGTAGTGACCTCAACGTCACTGATGGTTATCTCTTCAAGTGAGACAGATGAGGGGCTTCTTGAGGTACATTCTCAAGTTGATATCGTGGAGACTAGCGTTTCTACGACGACACCTCATTCAGAAGAGGCTCGTGCCCAAGCTTTTGGTGAGGATCGATCAGTAGCGACATCTGAACGAGGAGATGCAAATCCAACATCTGATTCTGAACAAGCTAAACCAAATATTGTGCTTACTTATGATAAGTCTCGTGAGGCTACAGCGACTGCAGAGTCTCAAGCTGTAACTTCAATGTATAAGAGTGAAAGCACACTATATACATCCGAACTTGCTGGAAATACACATGCAGTTATTGAAAAATCAGAGTATTCTTCACTGGATTCTCATACGACATCTGTAAGTGCGACTCCTACTATCCAAGCTATTGCAACTTCTGAAGTCGCTTCTGAGTCTGCAAGTACTGCAAGTTCTCTTGCATCTACGGCTCCAGAAACGAGTCAGTTAAATAATAATTCAGAAGATAGCTTAACTGTCCTCACGATTGGTTGGAAAGATTCATCATCAACTTCTGAGGTCTTTGAAACTTCTGAAGTGGTTTCTATGTTGCAAAGTGAGAGTTTGACCTATTCGTCAGAGGTAACCTTTACGGATGGACTCATCTCAGAAATCTTAGCGACTCCAATCACTTCTGAAGTATACACCGTTGTTCCAAAACGAGATAGTACTGGAGCGCTTCTTGAAGATCAATCTGCTGTTACAGGGAATACAGACATTCTTTATTTAGCACGTGGTGAAATCTTTAACGTCAATTTTGATGTTAACAAGATGGAAGGTAAGAAGATTAAGGGCCTTAATCTAGTCCTTGATGGCAAACAAATTCATCATAGCTACTTTGTTGAAGGAACTCTGGATGAGGTCAATGCTGGTTTGAGTGCCTACCATTTGGCAGAACAAACGACTGGTATTCATAAAATGACCTTTGAGTTGATTGATACGAATAACAATATTCATTACCTGACACAGACTTTTAGCGTCTTCAATGAAGGCGAGCGTCCAGTGATACCTGATAGTTACCGTAGGAATCAGTATTCATCAACGACAACAACGACTGTACCGGTTACTTATAATACCAGTGCAAATAACTATACTGAGACCGCCAATCATATACAAGCTACGGCTGTTAATGAGTTGGCTGAGACAACTAGAGCGTTAACACAGCAATTAGCAGAACAAATTGCTGAGGTTTTGAGTGGTTGGTCTTCAGCGATTTCTGGAAATAATTCAACAAGCACAGGTTCAATTGATATCTTCCAAGCGGCAGGTAAAACCATTACTCAAGCTGCGAGAAAGATTGCAGAATCAATCTCAGATCCAGATACAATTGGTAAGCAAGCTTTGGCTGCTGCAACTGTTGTTCTCGTTCTTCTAGTGCTTTACTTAGCAGCAATTACATTTATTTAACATGCTTTGCCCTCGTAAGAGGGCTTTTTTTATGATAGAATTAGCTTATGAAAACAACTAAAGAATCAAGTCTAGACATTGTTTACGGTGTGCACGCCGTAACAGAGAGTCTAGAAGCAAATACTGGTAATAAACTCTATATTCAAGATGATCTTCGAGGGAAAAATGTTGATGCCATTAAGGCCTTGGCAGCTGAAAAGAAGGTTTCCATCTCTTGGACACCTAAGAAAAACTTGTCTGATATGACAGGTGGGGCTGTGCATCAAGGTTTTGTTCTTCGTGTGTCAGAGTTCGCTTATTCTGAGCTCTCAGTTATTATGGATAAGGCTGAACAAGAGGAGAATCCTCTAGTCCTCATTTTAGATGGACTTAACGACCCTCATAACTTTGGTTCTATCCTACGTACAGCTGATGCTACTCAGGTGACAGGAGTTATTATTCCTAAGCATCGTGCTGTGGGGGTAACACCTGTCGTTGCCAAGACATCAACAGGGGCCGTGGAGCATATTCCCATTGCCCGAGTGACTAATCTTAGCCAAACTCTTGATAAGCTTAAAGAAGCAGGCTTCTGGGTGTTTGGAACGGATATGGATGGGACCCCATCTCATAAATGGAATACAGCTGGAAAGGTTGCTCTTATCATTGGTAATGAAGGTAAGGGAATCTCTGCTAACATCAAGAAACAAGTGGATGAGATGATTACTATACCCATGAGTGGTCATGTGCAGAGCCTTAATGCCAGTGTGGCAGCAGCAGTTCTCATGTATGAAGTTTATCGAAACCGATTGTAACTATGAAAAAAAGAATACTTCTAGTTGATGGTTATAATATGATTGCCTTTTGGCAAGAAACCCGTCAACTCTTTAAGACCAATCAGCTTGATGAAGCTCGTGAAACATTGCTTCGTAAGCTCAATCATTATGCTAACTTTGAACATATTGATATTATCTGTGTGTTTGATGCTCAGTTTGTTCCAGGGAGCCGTCAGCGTTATGATCAGTATCGTATCAGTGTTATTTTTACTGAGGAAGATGAGACAGCAGATAGCTATATTGAGCGCGCAGCGGCTGAGATGAATACTGTTCAAAATTTAGTTGAAGTAGCAACTAGTGACTTAAATGAACAGTGGGCTATCTTTTCACAAGGAGCTTTGCGTGTTTCGGCGCGTGAGTTGGAAGAGCGTGTCAATACTGTTAAGTCTGACTTAGACAAGATGTCGGCACATATTGACTTAAAGACACCAAAACTACGTCCATGGGACGATGCACAATTAGGGAAATTACAGGACCTTTTAAATGAAATAGAATAGAGGGACATATGACATTTAACATTTTGACAGATTCCACAGCAGATCTAGATGAAAAATGGGCTCAGGAGAATAAGGTAGAGCTCGTTGGTTTGACCATCACGCTTGATGATATTGCCTATGAGACCGTTGGTCCTAACCGTTTAACGAGTGACCGTCTCTTAGAACGTATGCAAGAAGGCAGTCAGCCCACCACAAGCCAGGTGAATGTTGGTCAATTTGAAGAGGTTTTTCGTCGTCATGCCCAAAATGGTGATGCTCTTCTCTATATTGCCTTTTCATCAGTGCTTTCAGGTACTTATCAAAGTGCAGTCATGGCACGTGACATGATTTTGGATGAATATCCAGAGGCTGTTATTGAGATTGTAGATACTCTATCGGCAGCAGGTGGGGAAGGTTATCTCTCTATCTTGGCGGCAGAAGCTCGTGACCAAGGTAAGAGCTTATCTGAAACGAAAGCCATGATTGAGGACATTCTGCCACGTTTACGGACTTATTTCTTAGTTGATGATCTCTACCATTTGATGCGTGGGGGTCGCCTTTCTAAGAGCTCAGCCATTATTGGTAGTTTGATTAATATCAAACCTCTCCTTTGGTTAGATGCTTCAGGCAAGTTGGTTCCTCTGGCCAAGATTCGTGGACGTAAAAAAGCTATTAAAGAAATGGTCCTACAAGCTACTCAGGATATTGGACATAGCACAGTAATTGTCGCTTATGCCAATGATATTGAAGCTGCGGAGAATCTAAAACAGGACTTGTTAGCAGTTGACGGCATTGAGCAAGTTCTCATTATGCCACTTGGGCCAGTCATCTCTACCCACGTCGGACCAGATACCTTGGCCGTCTTCACGATTGGTAAAGAAGCTAGATAGAAAAGTGTCAGATAGGATTTCCTATCTGATTTTTTGTTTTCTGAAATGATAGATTAATAGAATATAAAAAGATAATCTATACAAAATGAATGATATATTTGACGTAACGTAAAATAATGCTATAATGAATCTAGAAAATGGAGGAAACAAAATGAAGAAGTCAAAGAAAAAAGTAGCTAGCACGATGGATGAACGTGCTCAGTTGATCAGCGGAGAATCTTCTGCTAGAGGTTATTGGATAGCCATGCTTGGTATGTTTGTAACGATTATGGTTGCTAGTAAGACACACTCCGTCGAATTAGTGCAGTCACTATTAATCATCACTTTCTTTGGTTCTATGTGCCTAGTATTAGTTCACAGCGTATCACGTAATGGGCATCCATGGTTGCTAGACAAAAAACTTGAGAAGAAGATGCTTATAATTTCCTGGGTAATGTGTTTTTTGGGAATTTTTATATTGCTAATGGGCCTCTTAAGTCTATTTCAGTCGTTTAAGATAGGGAAGAATCTTATGAGTAGTGTAGCATTTTTGACATTGGGTTTGACCCTTATTTGTGACTGCTGGGTTATTATTAAAAGAATCAAGAAGAACCGTTTGGAAGAACTAGAAGACGAAGAATAGGATTTTTGAATGAAAAATTTAAAAATGAAGTCAGCTCGTGTAGCAAAGGATCTCACTCAACAGGGGTTGGCAGACGCTATAGGAGTTTCTCGTCAGACCATCTCAGCTATTGAAAAGGGTGATTATAACCCTACTATAAATCTGTGTATTGCTATCTGCAAAACTCTGGACAAAACTTTAGACCAGCTTTTTTGGGAATCTGAGGATTAATTTGTACCCCCTTAGAGGTTATTTATGCATGATTTCTAGTCTTACACCTTATAAAATGAGAGACTAAAAAAATACAAAAAATAAAAGAAAAACACCTCCAAATGACTTGCCTTGGACGTGTTTTTTTGATATTATGTTAAACGGTATTGTTTACCCCATTTGAAAGGCCCCGGAACCTTCCAAATACTTTTCGATGGGAAGGAACACCCATCACTCGTAAACAAAAATCGAACTATATATAGGAGAAATCATGAACAAAACAACATTTATGGCTAAACCAGGCCAAGTTGAACGTAAATGGTATGTCGTTGACGCAACTGATGTGCCACTTGGACGTCTTTCTGCAGTAGTTGCTAGCGTACTTCGCGGAAAAAACAAACCAACTTTCACACCACACACTGATACAGGTGACTTCGTAATCGTTATCAATGCTGAAAAAGTTAAATTGACTGGTAAAAAAGCAACTGATAAGATCTACTACACTCACTCAATGTACCCAGGTGGATTGAAACAAATCTCAGCAGGTGAACTTCGTTCTAAAAATGCTGTTCGTTTGATTGAAAAATCAGTTAAAGGTATGCTTCCACACAACACTCTTGGACGCGCACAAGGTATGAAATTGAAAGTCTTCGTTGGCGGTGAGCATACTCACGCTGCACAACAACCAGAAGTACTTGATATCTCAGGACTTATCTAATTCTAAGAGGAAAGGAGCACTAATATAATGGCACAAGCACAATATGCAGGTACAGGACGCCGTAAAAACGCCGTTGCACGCGTACGTTTGGTTCCAGGTACTGGTAAAATCACAGTTAACAAAAAAGATGTAGAAGAATACATCCCACACGCAGACCTTCGTCTCGTTATCAACCAACCTTTCGCAGTTACTTCAACTGAAGGTTCATACGACGTACACGTTAACGTTGTAGGTGGTGGATACGCTGGTCAATCAGGTGCGATCCGTCACGGTATCGCTCGTGCACTTCTTCAAGTAGATCCAGACTTCCGCGATTCATTGAAACGCGCTGGACTTCTTACTCGTGATGCACGTATGGTTGAACGTAAGAAACCAGGTCTTAAGAAAGCTCGTAAAGCTTCACAATTCTCAAAACGTTAATCAATACGATTATCTCAACGTTTCAAGACATTCAAGAGATTTCTCTTGGATGTCTTTTTTGTATAAAAAATAGTTGTTTTTCGGAAAGTCATATTTAGAAATTGAATGGTATTGGTCGAATATTTCTAGGAAGTCTGAGTGGATGATGTGGGGTTCCGTTTTTATTTTTTCTAAGACAATATAAATTGGGTACAAGATCCTTAATGATATTTTCCCTATTCATATACATACCATTATTTCCCCAGCAGGCAACTACTAAATCAGATTGTGCAACACATTCTAAAATATAATTATCATTTTCGTCTCCTATAGGATCATCAACTAAATATATATCCTTTGGGTAAGTGCTTCTAAAAGCAAATAAGTTAGTCATAAGTAAGGTTCCATATCCCCAAGCTTTTGCATAATTTATACATCGTGTGATTGTCGGATCATCGATAGTTTCATCGGCAATTGAAGGATTCAAACCAATAAAAAGAATCGTAGGTTTTGTTGAGTCCCAGGTACGAGATAGTTTATAGCGATAAAGCTGATTGTCTGAAATAGTAGCTTCTTTTTGCATAGTTGACCTTCGTTTTCTTCTATTATATCATTATTGATTTTTCCAAGTAAAAACATTTATAAACTGTTCAGATTACTTTTGATAAAATAGAATCAGAAATAGAGAGGAAATTACAATAGAAAATAACAAGTCGATGTTTACTTTAACTTTATAGGCAACTGTCAAGTGCTATGAAAAGCGGGCATAGAAAAAATGGTAAAATATTATTAGTTAATTTAGACTAACTTGCAATTAGCTTTCATCTTTAAGGAATAATGTGAAATGCTAAAAGCGGAGAGAGTTTAAAATTTGTTGTTGGGAGGAGTTTTGCTGGTGAGTGATAAGAGTAACAAAAAATTTTGGGATAAATTCGCCAAGTTGTATGCTCCTTTTATGAAGAAGGATAAAGGTGTTTATGATAAAGTTTGCGGATACATAACCCCCTATTTGAGTAAGGATATGAATGTACTTGAACTTGCTTGTGGTTCAGGTCAATTATCCTTTAACCTTTCAAAATATACGAAAAGTTGGATTGCAACTGATTTTTCTAAACAAATGATTTTTGAGGCAAGGAAACATGGAGAATACGAGAACCTTGTCTTTGAAATAGCTGATGCTACTTCATTGATTTATACAGATGAGAAATTTGATTGTGTAGTAATAGCTAATGCACTTCATATTATGCCCGAGCCTGACAAGGCAATGAAAGAAATATATAGGGTATTAAAACCTAATGGTACTTTGTTTGCTCCCACTTTTTTATGGAAAGAGGAAAAACAAAGTAAATTCAAAAAACGGCTGATGTCTATTGTAGGGTTTAAGATGTATAAAGAATGGGATAAAAAGCAATTTGAAGAATTTATCCATGAATATGGATTTTCAGTAGCTGAAATGAAATTGGTAAATGGAGGTCTTGCACCAGTTGGTGTAATGATTGCATATAAAAAGTAATATTAAATTATTATTTACAAAGTAATATGAATTTAAAAGCGGTAGTGTAAAATAAGTTGTGTAAACACAAAAAGGAATAAATCCGTTATAGTAGAGTTGCAACACATTACTAGAAAGAGATTTACTTCTATAACTAAATTTTCCACTGAACTACTTAACTTCCTAGCTCAAAAACGAGATATCGATGAATTTTTCCGTTTTTCTCTTGAAACAGTTATGAACGATCTGCTTCAAGTAGAATTGTCGGCCTTTTTAGTTCTGCCACAATTTCTAACATCTCAAAAACAACTCAGGAAAATGTCGCTGCTTTTCTTGAACGAGGCTTAGAACCTAATTAACTGTCTTGTTTCTTGACGGAACCTATCTTCCATTAAGACGTGAAACCGTTAGTAAAGAATGTATTCATATCGCACTTGGCATTACACCATAGGGACAGAAGGCTGTTCTTGGATATGAAATCGCCCCAAATGAAAACAATGCTTCTTGGTCCACCCTGCTAGACAAGCTTCAAAACCAAGGAATTCAACAGGTTTCTCTTGTAGTGACCGATGGCTTCAAAGGGATTGAGCAGATTATAAGTCAGGCTTACCCATTAGCTAAACAACAACGTTGCTTAATTCATATTAGTCGAAATCTAGCTAGTAAAGTGAAACGAGCAGATAGAGCGGTTATTCTGGAGCAATTTAAAACGATTTATCGTGCTGAAAATTTAGAAATGGCAGTGCAAGCTTCAGAGGACTTTATCGCCGAATGGAAACCAAAGTATAGGAAAGTCTGGAGAATACGGATAATCTTTTAATTTTTTATCAGTTCCCCTACCGGATTTGGCACAGCATTTATTCGACAAACCTCTGAAAGCTTATTTGATTAACACTCCATAACTCTACTTAAGTGTTTACACATAATTATTGATAGTATCAAAGGGAAATATTACCATCTCTATTCATGTTTAGTTGTTTACTTTTGATACAGTTTAAAATTAAATCAAAGATTGCAATTTTTGTTAAAAGAAAAAGTTATAAATTATAGAAACTAATCATGACTGAAATACTCTCATTGAGTCAAACTTATTCAATTTTTTTGAAATAAAAAAGCAGTACAAGTCTGCTAAAGTTTGATATAAAGCTGTTTATAAATTAACTGAAATCAAACCGTGTCAAACCAGGCTTGAAAAAAGCCCGTAAAGCGTCACAATTTAGTAAACGTTAAAACTTATTTATACTTATTGAAAGCATTTCGTCTAATACGAGATGCTTTTTTTCTGGTTTAATTTTACAAATTGGGAAAATTAAAAAGTACAAATTAATGAAGTGATTATTGATAAAAATAGTTAATAATTGGTTAAACAAAATATATAACTCGTTTATAAATTTATAGAAATGAACCATTATAAATCTCCTCTTAAATATTGAAAAAATCATTGGCAGTGGACATACTTTAAGACTATATATTTCTGAAACTAGTTTCACAATACAAATATTGACATGCAATTATTAATTGGTGGATTTTAAGTTGACATCTACAAAGTTTAATGTTAGAATACATTCAAAAATATATTTGAATGAGGTGTTTTATGATTCAAAATATTGTTACTTCAATAATCCTGTATTCTGGGACAGCCGTAGACTTACTTATTATCCTAATGTTATTTTTTGCCAAAAGAAAAAGCAGAAAAGACATCATTAACATCTATTTAGGACAATTTCTAGGCTCTGTTAGTCTAATATTCCTAAGTTTGCTTTTTGCATTTGTCTTAAATTATATTCCTAGTAAAGAGATTTTAGGTTTACTCGGTTTGATTCCAATTTTCCTAGGCCTCAAAGTTTTGCTTTTAGGAGATTCTGATGGAGAAGCTATTGCAAAAGATGGTTTGCGAAAAGACAATAAAAACCTGATTTTTCTAGTCGCTATGATTACTTTTGCAAGTTGTGGCGCTGACAATATTGGTGTCTTTGTCCCATATTTTACCACCTTAAATTTAGCGAATTTGATAGTGACTTTACTTACTTTTCTAGTCATGATTTATCTCTTGGTTTTTTCTGCCCAAAAATTAGCACAAGTCCCTTCTGTTGGAGAAACTTTGGAAAAATATAGCAGATGGTTTATTGCCGTTGTCTATTTAGGATTGGGGATGTATATCCTGATTGAAAACAACAGCTTTGACATGCTATGGGCTGTGTTAGGCTAGGAGAAAAAATTATGAAAAAAGATAGTATCTGTCAAGTGGATGTTATAAATCAACAAAATGTTACAACCGCAACGAACTACCTTGAAAAGGAAAAAGTCCAAAAATCACTTCGCATTTTATCAAAATTTACCGATAATAAACAGATAAATATCATCTTTTATCTCCTTGCTGTTGAAGAACTCTGTGTCTGTGATATAGCCTGTTTACTAAATCTCAGTATGGCATCTGCCTCCCACCATCTTCGTAAACTAGCCAATCAAAACATCTTGGATACTAGAAGAGAGGGGAAAATTATATATTATTTTATAAAAGATGAGGAAATCAAAGACTTTTTTAATCAACTAGGATAACAACTATTTTTACTACTTTACCATGATTATATATAGGACTTATCTATGAAATTTTTTGATGAAAATTACTCACAAGAAATACCTACTCGTATCAAATGTTTAAGAAAAAAGTATAATTTAAAGCAAAGCGACCTAGGTAATGCAGGTCAAGTTAGCCAAGTTGAAAAGGGAGGAATTTGAAAGAATTTGTATCTTTTATTTTTTGTTTCATTTATGCCATATGCTACTGGAATAGTTAGTAGTCATTTCATGAATCATACGGCACAGCTCTTTTATGGACTGATCGTTATTGTTTCAACGGTAGCAAACTGGTTTTTACATAAAGTAATTGATAAACCCAATATAGATCAGATAGAATTACTTGAAGCTACCGCACAATATAGGAAGTTATTGATACCTGACCTAATAATTAAAGGAGTGGGATTGATTCTATCCTTAATTCTCTATCCTCCGATTATGATGTATAGTGTTTTAATTGCGGCATTTTACATCATAACTTTAAAAACACTATCCGAAAAAAGAGTGAATAACTAAAAAACGGTGACCAAAGTTAGGTGTATTATTTTAATGCTTAGATACCTAAACTATTCCCCTATTTATAATCTATTGATTCATATTTTATGAAATTAATCAGTAGATATCGTTCTGAAAAGCCTTGATAATACGCTGTTTTTAGTCCAACTGAAATCCATACTTTCCAAACCAGGCTTGAAAAAAGCTCGTAAAGCATCACAATTTAGTAAACGTTAATTCGTTGCTGGACAGCAGAATACAAACGAAAACACTTTGCATCCTGCAAGGTGTTTTTTCTATGAGAACTGGCGGTGCGCAATTAGGATAGCTCTAGCGACTTTAGTCGCGTAGAGATATGCTATGCACAGTTGCCCCAAGAAAACAAGCGAAGCGATGTTTGATTGGATGGCGAACACTGCACTCAAAACGTTAATCAATACGATACTATCAACGTTTACAGACATTCAAGAATTTTCTCTTGGATGTCTTTTTTTATGCAAATATAGATAGTTTCCACCAAAATTTCCACCATTACTTTTTCAAGCTACGAAATGCAATATCACCTACAGTCTGATTGACTTTATCTTTGGTATTAACGTAAGTTTTTGTAATTTCTTTATCACTATGAGTAAGAGCTTCTGAAATTTCCTCAAGCGAAATTCCAGCTAGTTTAGCAAGCGTTGCTCCTGTATGTCGCAGTTTATGAGGTGTAGCATGTGCTAGCTCTTTATGTCGCTTTCTGATGCTTTTCATTTTATTGTTTAGATAGTCAGCATGTAAAGGGGTGTTGATGTTTCCTCTAGTGTCTATATAAGTAAAGACAAACTGTTCAGGTAGTATGTATTGCATGCTGTTTACGTCTTGTCTCTTGTTTTAGGCTTTGAGATAATAGCGACAACAGAAGTAGTTGTGGATTATTTTTGTGAATGTTCAAATTAATCATTAGAAAATTGTTGGCAGTTGAGAGCTCTAAGTAAATTATTTTGATACAATTTATGGTTGCACATAGATAGTATGTCACAAAAGAAACTGCGGCTCATTAAAAATTTCATTTTTTCAGAGATAGGTCTCTTTTTACATGATTTACCTATTAATATTAGTAAATGTTAAGGATAAGTATTCTTTTTATTTTTTGGCGAATGCCGGCTTTTTTGCCACAAATGAGTATCAACATCTTTCGAATGGAATAGTTGACAACTGTTTTTAAGAATTATACTATTGAATTGAATAGATAAGGAGTTGATTTGATGCAAGAGACAATGATTGATTACAAACAAAATATTTACCAAGAGCTATCTCGCTTAACAAAGGGGCTAGGAAGTGAGAAGCGTCTTGATATTTTAAATATATTATCACAGGGACCAAAGACAGTTGAGGGAATTGCGCATGCGACGGGTCTCTCTGTTGCCAATACTTCGCGCCACCTTCAGGTTTTAAAAGAAAGTCACTTGGTGGTGACGAGTCGAAATGGTAATTTTATCCGTTATAGCTTGGCTTCTGAAAAGGTTGTCCAGTTAGTCCTTCTGTTATTTGCCGTCGGTGAAGAACAGTTAGCAGAAGTCAGAGCGATTGAGTCAGACTATGATGAGGCAGCTGGTGTTCCTCAGATTGAGCTCGCTAATGCAATTGAATTAGCAGCTAAGACAGATGCTCTCCTACTTGATTTAAGGCCTGTTGAGGAGTATGAGGCAGGGCACTTGCCAAAAGCTCTTAATTTACCAATCGATGAGTTTGATCAAAAAAAAGCTCAGCTTCCCAAAGAGAAGACCATCATTGTTTATTGTCGCGGGCGCCAATGTGGCTATGCTAACCTAGCAGCACAGGATTTACAGAGTTTAGGCTACAGTACCTATAGTCTCAATCGCAGTTTTGCTGATTGGAAGTGGGGTGCATCCTCTCGTTCAGAACTTGACTAAGGTGTATTCCTTAGTCTTTTCTTATAACCGGAGACTCGTGAGCAAAATCATTGCAAAATAGATTTAGTGTGCTATAATTCAATTATTCAATAAAAAAGTTGAATTCTTTTTTACCCAACCTATTCAATAATTTTATTGAATTACATCTTTGAAATACTTCTTATTTAGTATCTCAAAGAAACTAAGTGATACAAATTGGATTTTTAGAAGGGCTAAGTTAACCTTTTTGAAATTCATTCTTTTATTCTTATGATATTCAATTATATGATTGAATAGAAGCGATTTATTTTAGATAGGAGTTTTTTATGACGACACAACTAACAACCGAAACATTTGCGAAATCTATCCAAAATGGGGTAAGTTTTATCGATTTTGGGGCGCAGTGGTGCCCACCTTGTCGGATGATGGAGCCGGTAGTGGAAGAACTTTCACAGGACTTTGACGGAAAAGTAACGATTGCTCAGGTGGATGTGGACCAATCACAAGATCTGGCCAATCTCTTTGGCATTCGTTCTATCCCAACAATGGTGATTTTTAAAGATGGCAAACCCGTTGATGCTCTTGTTGGTGTTCATCCTAAACAAACATTGATAGAAAAAATCCAAGCACAGTTATCATGAGGTGATTTATGTATGATGCAATTATTGTAGGTTCAGGACCTGCAGGGTACACAGCTGGCATTTATTTAAGTCGAGCTGGTTTGAAAAATCGATTGATTACAGGCTATTCTGAGGGTGGTCAATTAACCACCACAACCCTCGTAGAAAATTATCCAGGTTTTGAAAACGGGATTGATGGCAATACATTAGTCCAAACAATGCGCCGCCAAGCAGAACAGTTTGGCACCGAAATGACCTTTGGATTTGTTCAAAAAATTGAAGGCGAATCGTCTCCTTTCGAGGTACATCTGGATAATGGTGAAATCATTGATACCAAGGCCGTTATTATCGCAACAGGCTCTAGCGCTAAATACCTAGGGATTGAAGGCGAAGAAGAGGCCATCGGAAAAGGTGTCAGCGCTTGTGCGACCTGTGATGCTTTCTTCTATAAAGAGCGTGAAATCCTTGTAGTTGGTGGGGGTGATGTCGCTATGGAAGAAGCCCTCTATTTGACACGCTTTGCATCGAAAGTGACCGTTGTCCACCGCCGCAATGAGTTACGCGCATCTGATATTATGGCTAAACGGGCTCAGGCAAATGATAAAATTCATTGGATGTTAAATTACACGCCTGTCAAAGTTACATCTAATCTGATGGGAATGACTGGTTTGGATGTTCGTAATAATGAAACAGGTGATATTGAGCATATTCAGGCTGACGGTCTCTTTGTGGCCATTGGTCATCAACCAAACACCGATTTTCTTGATGGAAAATTAGCATTGGATGATAAAGGCTATATTCAAACACAGGCAGGAACTGCAAAGACCTCTGTTGCAGGTATTTTTGCAGCTGGTGATGTGCAAGATTCAAAATACCAACAAGCCATTACTGCAGCAGGCAGCGGTGCCATTGCTGCGCTAGATGCATTGGCCTATATTGATAACCTATGATGAAATCAGTCACGTCTAGTATCGAATTAGAAGAACTGTTAGCCAAACATCAAAATCTAGCTCTTCTTATTTCAGGAAATCAATGCAGTCTATCGTCTCTTGGACAAAAAGAACTCATAGACACGGCTGAACGAGAGCATTTGATGCTTTACCAAGCAGATATTTTTCAAGTGCCCCGTCTTATTTCTTTATTTGGCATTCAGCCTACCCTGACGAGTTTATTAGTCTTTAAAAAGGGTCAATTGGTTGATAAGAAAGAGGTTTAAATGGCAAGAAAAGCTTTGATACAAAGGAAAAGAAGGCCTATCCGGTTCAAGAATACTCACGCTGTTTGGCATGCGGCCGCCCGCATTCGGTTTACCGCAAGTTTAAACTTTGTCGGATTTGTTTACGCCAGCAAGTTTACCAAGGTGTCATTCCTGGGTTGAAAAAAGCTTCTTGGTAATGGAAAGAAAGGAAGAAATATGGAAATTAGTTACTGGTCAGATATTGCCTGTCCATTTTGTTACATTGGTGCTAGTCGGATGAAGCGTGCTATGGCAGCTGTTGGTTTAAACCCGGAAGATTTGACAATGAAAGCTTACCAGCTAAATCCCAATGCGCCTTTAGAAACAAGTGAAACCATGCTCACAGAGTTTGCTGCCAGTCACGGTATGACCACTGAGCAAGCTAAAGCTCAGTTTGCGCACATGGAAAGCATGGGAAATGAAGAAGGGCTTCGTATTGATATGGCGGGGATTATCCCAACCAACACCTTTTCAGCTCACCGTCTTATTAAATGGTCGCAGAAGTATTTAGATAAAAAAGATCATCAAAATTTCATTATGGCCTTGTACTATCTTTACTTTGAAGAACATGCCAATATTGCGGATCATTCTGTGTTACTAGCTGTTATCAGTGAGTTCGCTCTACCACAAGAAGAGGCAGCGCAGGTTCTTGCTGGCGATGCGTTTGCTGACGAGGTCAAACGCGATATCTTAGAAGCCAATCAATCAGGAGTTCAAGGTGCACCTTTCTTTGTTCTGAACAATAAGTATGGCATTTCAGGTGCTCAGCCTTATGAATACATGTTAGCGGTATTAAAACAAATTCAAGCAGAGGAAGGAGCACAATAAAATGATAGATACCCCTTTTCAACTACTAGACAGCAATTCAGAAGAGACAGGTTTAGTTTGTGGGATTGATGGCTGCAGCATAGAGCCCTCAACACAGCCGTTAGGGACTCCCTCTCAGCCATTAGAAAAAAGCAAAAAAGCAGTCATTAGGAGGGCAGAATGGAAAAACAAAGGGTAGAAGCCTTGTCAGATGCTATATTGGCCATTATTGTCACAATTATGGCCTTGGAGTTACAGTTACCTGAGGAATTGACCGTAGTAGGACTTAGAAGCATGCTACCCATGCTTTTTATCTACATTACTAGTTTTTTGCAAATCATGGCAGTCTGGCTATATTATCATGAACTCTACAAATTAGTAGATCATGTCAGCTTTCGTTTATTTGGAGCCAATAGTTTTTGGCTTTTAACAGCTAGTTTTGTTCCCTTAGCGACTCGAGGGATTGGACAGCATTCCGCTAATTTTGCCTTTCTCCTGTTTTACCTCATCGTTCTTGCTCTTTGGGATGTAGCTTGGATAATCATGACAGCAATGGTGATCAAGACGAGTCAAAGACCGTTATCAGCCGAAGAAAAAAAGATACCTTATCGGTGGGCACTATTATATGGATTGCAGCTAGTGATCATATTATTAGTTGGTTATCTTTTTCCAAATCTCATTCCTATTGCCCCGCTACTGATGATTGTTAATGTTATCTATGGTTTTTTAAGCAACAAATCTTGAAAAAGACTAAAAATAATGGCTAAATAGCATCGGTTATAAAAACCAGGTCTTAAGAAAGCTCGTAAAGCATCAGAATTCTCTAAATGTTAATTCGTTGCTGGACAGCAGAATACAAACGAAAACACTTTGCAACTTGCAAGGTGTTTTTTTGTATGAGAATTGGCGGTGCGCAATTAGGATAGCTCTAGCGACTTTAGTTGCATAGAGATATGCTATGCATAGTTGCCCCAAGAAAACAAGCGAAGCGATGTTTGATTGGATGGCAACCACTGCACTCAAAACGTTAATCGATACGATTATATCAACGTTTCAAAGCACTCAAGAGTTTGATATGATACCTCTTAAGTAGACAAGGTAAATACCTAAAATCTACTTAAGAGGTATTTTTATGTCTAGAAGAGAAA
>OKWY01000075.1_pt1 | contig 44234 bp, 65 predicted proteins | sample 1607041 | NCBI WGS metagenome assembly OKWY01 (sample SAMN07501038, study PRJEB24779) | human gut metagenome | isolation source: stool | host: human infant | place: USA: Pittsburgh, PA | reverse complement strand
GCATTTTGATTGTGATTTAACATACAAAACCACACAAAAAAAGCCCACCTAACTTAATAGGTGGGTCTTGTTATGTATATACAACACATCAACCTACCCCATTCTGGGACACAGCAAACCGGTTCGTCAACCGCACATATGAATGCTCAGTTAATGTGACGTAGACACTTTAAGCGGTCTGTGCCGTTGACCGAGTCGTTTCATGAACAACTATTTCATATTGCTATTATAACATAAAAAAAGAGAGCTACCCGTAGGTAACCCTCAATCATGGACATCATAATCCACGAACTTACAATATAGTATCAATTTTGAAAAGACACTTTTTAAAATGACAACAACTGTTTCTAAAGTAACATATTTATTTAATTGATACTACCCCAAAGTTTGCCTACTCCATGATTAGGTGGTGCAACACCGTTCCATGTTCTTACTGGCAAATAGAGTCGTTCACCTTCGAAGCCGTCGTAACCTACCCAAACATGACCGTCTTGCAACATTACTTCATCATAGTTAATACTTGTGCCTGCTGGTAGCTTACCTGCTTGGTTACCATCAATACGGAATGGACCGACATGCCATACTTGGATAGGTTCATTACCATTTTTGAATGTAGCTTGTTCATTTTTCCACCAAGTACCATGTTTGTTCTTTTTCCAATCTGTTGTCTTAACTACTTGTTGTTGTTCATTCTTTTTAACTTCTTTTTTTACATCATTTTGTTTGATAACTTTGGCATTGCTTGTTTGTAATTTACCGCCGTTATAATAATATTTAATACGACTGATAAAGTAATCCTTCATTTTATTTTGGTTAGCGGTTGTATATGGGGCACCTTTGCCGACATGCAATTCCCATGAACGATGCGGGCAAGAAGTACCGAAGAACTCATTATGCAAGCGGACAGTTGAACGGTTGACTGGTAAGCCATAAGATTTCATGACATCAGCAACAACTTTTAAAGTTGCTTCTTCGTTCTCTAAGAATAGCTTGTCTGATAAACGACCAGGGTATGACTCACAAATTTCGAAACCGATCAAGTTGCCGTTTGCCCATTGATGACCACAGTGCCATTCAACGTAATCTGTTGGATGATACCATAACACTTCATTACGGTTAGCATAAACACTTGCCCAACCATTAACATGTGTACCATTGTTTTCACGTGCGTATAACCATGGCAAATATTGAGAAGGTGTCATACTTCCGTAATCATTATGGATAACCACACCTTGAACACTTGGCTTTGGAGCTGTAATTTTATTACCTTCGATATGGTTAGAATAAATATGTTTCAATTGTTTCTCACTTCCATTCTTAGATTTATCTTGCTTTGCATTCAATTTACTAATATCGTATTTTTCAATTGGAATACCACTACACACTTCTAATTTTTCATCTTTCAAGTTAGTACCTTTCGGTCGTAGTTGTAAATGAAGATGTGCATTCATAGGATTGTCATAATAGTTGGATGAACCTTGCAATCCAACTATGTCGCCTTGATTGACTTTATCGCCTTTTGAGAATCGTAATGAATTACGTTGCAAGTGGCCATAAATCCAATCGTTACCATTGGCATCTCTGATTTCCACTGTGCCTCCAAAATTGCCATATGGCTCACTAGTGATAACTGTTCCGCTTGTGAGTGCTGGTACGTCATTTGTGGCGTTAGAATATACATCAAACGCTCTGTGGTAACCACCACAAAATTCATCATAATTAATTCCATTTTCTTGATAATTTCTATATCCATAATTTTTAGGGTAATTATCATAAGTGCGTGGGTCGGATGAAATTTTCCAACCTTTTTTAGTAAGGTAATCAATAGCAGTTAGCATTCTATTTCAACCCTTTCTCTTTTAAATACTTTTCTTGGTCACGCGCTGATTTCTTCACAATAAATGTATTCTTCCATACACCATATGATACTAATGCGAGGGGTAATCCAGTATTGATCACATTAATCCATGCATCTACTTTTTGAGGATTAATCCATTCCGCGCTGATTCCACTTGTGTTTAGTGCAAGATATAATGCCCCGAGAAAACCACCGATTAAACCGATGAATTGTTTAATTTTATCTTCCATTTAATTCACTCCTTTGAAATAGTAAAAAGCCGACGCAGTGCGCCGACTTAAAATTTTATTTATTTATATTTAAATAAATAACGTAAATCCAATTTGTAATACCTTCTTGACCCATCGTAAGTGTGTCTGATGAGTAATCAATACCGTCTGGCTCTTTCATGACTTTATTGCATACTTCTGTTAGGTTCGCAGGTATACCATCGTTTAAAGCTTCTAAATAAATTCCCCATCGGTTTAAGCTAGAAAAACCTAAATAACTGGAGCTGTCAAAATAATCTTTGTCTCTTTTCCACTTAGATGAAATCTTTTTAATATAACTTTTAGCCAATTTAGATGTGCCGTCATCTGTGCCTCCGACCCACATAAAGTAATTCTCATTAGCGTTGCTAAAGAAATTATGATAGTCAATTACAAATGACCACCCGCCTTCTTGATAAACTTGATAAACAGCTTGCGTACCCTTCTCGCTTAATGGTGCAACACCTCTATATTTTGTAGAGTTAGGGTCTAAACTACTTTTTTCTCCTACATTCCAAGCAGAAGGGAAGTTTCTCAAAATATCAACGCCATTTTTATTTTTTCTTCCTGGTTCGAGTTTCAAAGAGTGTTGAATAAACGAGTATGGATTCACGATAGGTATAATTACAAAGTGAATATTTTGTCGCAAGTTTTCAATGATAGGGCTTCCATTTTTATTTTCACATAAATCTTTCATCATTAAATAGTTTGACCAAATAGATACCTTTTCCCCACCGTGAGTACCTGTTGTGATAAGAATTTTTACATATTCTTCCTCATCATTTGGTACATCTTCAGGTTTGAAATCATATCTATAAATAGGATTTCCATCTTCATCATTCATAATTAAACTTTTAGTTACATAAGATGGATATAAATTAGTAAGTTCATCATATTTAGCGTACATATCATTTAACTTCATTGTTCTTAATTCTGTTTTTTCCGGCTGTACTTCTGCACTATAAAGCTCTAAAGGAACATTAACTTTTGTTTTACTTAGAGTATCTTTGTTTTCCGACACAATTTCTTCTCTTTCCGGTTTTGGTTGTTTAAAATCAATATAAAAAGCTTCATACGGCAATAATTCAGTACCTATATTAAGTTGAGCTTTATCTTTTCTGGATTTTTCAACAACCACTCTCATATAGTAAACATTTGAAGGAACAGAAACCGTATTGACATCTGAAAGATTAACTTTATTAGTAGATAAAAACTTTTTGTTTTGATCATAAAAGTTAACACGATTGATTTGTGTAAATGTTATAGATTGAGACTTTGGAGCCTCAATATAACCACTATAAGCGAATGCATCTCCTGCAATAATTTGGTCATAATCATTCAAATAATAGCCTTCAACAATATCTGCTTTATTAAAAATATTACTGGATAATTTTAAATAATCTGTAGTTTGGTAGTTCAGTGAATTTTTTTTGATTTTTGTACTATCAATAGAATTATTTGGTATATTAGCACTACTAATATTAAACTCCACTGAATTGTCCAATTTTTTATAAAATTCCTCATACGGCAATAAAGAAGTCCCTTTATTGAGTTGTACTGTATCTATTCTCGATATTTCGAAATTGAATCTTATATAATTCGCACCTTTTGGAACTGTGTACGTATTTACTTCTTTTAAATTAAATGAAGTTTTGTTTACAAGACTATCTCCGTTAAATGCATAAACTGCATTTACGTATTGAAATGTTATTGGACTTTCTTCAACAACGGGTATTTTTTCAGAATATCCGAATAATTCATTAACAACTGGATCACCTGTATCGTCTAACACATATCCCATTACTGCTTTTTCTTTGTTAAAAAGATTTGAGGAAGTTGTAATAAAATCGGTTTTATATGCTGTTACAGCTTTGTCCGCAATTTTATTAGTAGTAACACTATTATCTTTAATTACATAATCGTTAAGCGATTCATTTACAATTGCTGATTTTAATTCCTCTTTTTCTTGTGTTGTCAAATCACTGTATAATAAAGATTTACCCGCATCACCTTTAGGACCTTGTGGTCCGATAAAACCTCGCGGACCTTGCTCACCAATATCGCCTTTTTCACCTTTGTAACCTTGTGGTCCTACAGGTCCCACATCACCTTTGACGCCTTGAATTCCTTGCTCCCCTGTATCGCCTTTAGGACCTTTGAATTCATTAGGGTTTGCCATAACATATGCTTTCAATGCTTCATTCACGTCAGCTTTGAATGTATCGTCTAATAAAGATAACGTGCTTTCTTGAATAATTCTTCGGATAGCATCATCTACTAAATTAAAGCTCAATTCCTTTCTTACTGGACCTTCCACACCACTGTCAATGATGTTGAACGAGAAGTTGACTGCATGAATTGATTCATTTTCATTTACAAGGAATAACTTTGCATTTACTTTACCTACATGTTTAATTACATTTACAGGAACGTTGTATTGAATAACACCACTTTCAGGCATAACAATTTGTAATGCTTCATCTTCAAAGATGGAACCGTCTTGCATATATAAATTCAATACAGGACGCATGTTTACTAAATTTAAGTTAACGGGCTTGTCATTCCATTTAACAAAAATTCTAATAGACGCTGTTTGTTCATCCTCAGTGTAAAAATTGGCGTCAATACTACCAATATCAACACCACGTTCATTAATATTTGTACTAATATCCTTATTTTTAAATATCATTTTGTCACCTCATTATTTATACTGATCTCGAGTGTAATAAATACCTTTTAAACCAATTTGTTTGTATAAATTGGCTATTGTTGTTGCTTGGTGCTGACACCATTCAATAGCTGTAGCGTATTGATGTGTAGCAGGATTTTTAGGGTTCCAACGCATACGGTATAACGTATTTTGACCTTTGTTTATATAACCCTCACGCACAAATTTAGCTCCACCTATAATACCTTTAGAAGGTGTAGTCCAACCGTGATTACGTGCAAAGTTAATTGCGTTATTAGGATTACTATCAAATGCACCTATACCAAAATAGTTATATATACCATAACGACCGCTTGCAAAATTTGATTTACCATATCCGCTTTCGAGAAAGGCATGAGCGATTAGGTATATCTCATTCAAATTATATCGTTTGCATGCAGTCGCAAACGCTTGTCCTTGATTATGGAGGGTTCCCTTGCCTTTTAATATCTGATTTAGTTTTGATACAGGGACACCCTGATACTTACCTAAATTAAGCATTTGATAACGCTGTGTACTATTATTCCAAATTCTATTTGGTTCCATAGCGTTGCTTGTCTGACTGCGTGACGCATGTATCCATCCCCAGCTGACAGATTTCATTGGCATTCCTCGTGACATTTGAGCATTTAACGCTTGAGTGAATGTATACTTACTTTTTTCAACTGTAATTTTAGGCGAGGTAATAGCAGGACTTTTTGAGGTAGCCGTTTTATTGCTTTTAGCACGCTTTTCTTGCTGCACAATTTCGTTATTTTTGTTTTTTACTGTTGTTTTAATTTTAGATTTCGTTACTTTTTCTGAACCTACATTCTGTAATAAGTTATCTTTGTTTGCGTATAAACCAACTGCTGCTCTAGCAAATTCTTCCAATTTTTGTTTTGGAGGGAATCCGTCTTTAATAAAGTCCCACTTAACATGTTCCTTTAAAGAGCGCCAGATTTTGTTGTCAATCTTAATATTTTTAGCATCGAATTTTAGTTTGTAGTATTCAAAAATCTCATAGCCCAACATCATTGCCCATAATTCGCTTAAAATAAATGCTTCTTTGTCGTCTGCATAGTCTCCACAAACTTCTATAACAATGTTGTCTGGATCACCTGGGTACTCATATCCCTCGAATCTAGGTGACCATGAACTCATATAATCAACATAATAATGTGGATATTCTTTAGAGGATATATACTGGTTTCTATCATTGTATAATTCTTGAACTGAACGCATTGTATGTGCATTTTTTATAGTAATCCCTTTGACTTTCCCTTTACGTTTATTTCCCCAAGCAACTCTATGTTCAAATTTATCTCGCTTACCGAAGTCATCACGTTTAAGAGTGTATACAACTTTAGTAACATCCTTGAATCTAACTTCTGGTTTCTCAGGTTCTTTTTCTGGCTCAGGATTCGTTGGTTTTGAAGGTTCGTTTGTAGTTGGTGGTTTAGGTGTCGGAGTGGGTTGTACAATTGCCTCTTTTTTATAAGGTGGTCTAACAAAATGTGTAACACCACTATAAGTATGTTTTATTTTATAAGCCGGTGAACCCGACCAGTTAGCTGTATACCAGTTTTGATCTACACTATAAAAGTAATTAGTCGTACTAGGTCCTACTACTATTGCTACATGCCCCGGATTGTTTCCAGCCCAAACTGCCCAATCACCAGGTCGAGGTACAAACGAAGCCGTGTTTCTATATATTTTAAAATCATAACCACGATAATTACTTTTTATAGCCATAGCATTCGCATTTCCCCACGTAGTAAAACCCCAATATCTTTTTAAAATGTAGTTAGGCAAATCCCAACACTGTCCGCCGTACATATTATCGACATTAATAGTTATGCGGTTTTTAGCTAAATGTAAAGCCCAATCCACAACATTTTGCGCAGTTGGTTTACCGCTTTTAGGCAATGCCATGACATCAACTCACTTTCATAATAAAAAGCCGGTACTTAATGCACCGACTTTATTTAAAGAATGTTTGGATAAGGACAGGTACAAAGCCACCAGCACCTGTTGCTGCAGCAAGAACCGATAACAAAAATTTATTTCTGTCTACTGCTCCTTTTCCTTGTTCTTGTTGTATATCTCTTAAATTATCTTCAATCTCATCTGTTTTCTTTGCATATTCTTTTAATACATCATTTACTTCTTTTAAATCATCACGAATCCCCTTCATGTGATCATTCAACGGTTTCTGACTTTCAATAAAGGTCATGATGATTAACTTCAAATCATTATTCTTTTCGATGTGCTTATTATCAACATTATTTATTCTTTGATGGATTTTACCTTTCTCTATCTCTCTGCGCTTTTCATCTTCTAAATACTTTTTTAACGTTACAAATTCAGTCATGTCTTTGTTTCTTCAACTCTCTAAGTTGTCTATAAGTAATATAAGCTATAGCACCGCTTATAATTGCAAAGTTGAAGTTTATCACCGGAGTAACTATATTTAGACTGTTATTGAAGCCTGCAACAGAGAATATATAGTAAAAGGGACATGCAATCGCATATCCCGAAAGGTTAAATCTAAAATAATTAATACTAGTTTGATAATAAGGAGTTAAAAAGCCAGACACAATTAAAAGAATACCAGAAACAGCAAAAGGCAGTCCCCAGAATGTCAAAGGCAATACATCGTGCATAGCATCATATAAATTACTTTCGTGTTGTGCGGTATTAGCATTAAACACCCAATATGCGCCACGTACAACTGATGCGATACCAAAACATATCGACCATAACATCGAAACTTTTTGAAAGTAATTAAGACCATTCTGTTTTTTCATAAGCAACACCTCTATGCTTCGTATTCAACCCCTGTACACTCAAAATATTGTTCAGGCGTTACCCAATTTACTCTCACAAAAATTTTAAATTGTTCATTTGTATATAAACCTTCGTCATAAAGATATTTAAGATTTTCATACTTCATTTGAAATACCTCCTTGGATTTGCGCTAAAGCAAGACTTAAACTAGCGGTTAACTCTTTTAAATTAGTGATGTCATCCTGTTGAGCCGCTAATTGAATTGTTAAGTCTGATATAATTTTATCTTTATCAACCCCTGATTGATGTATTTCTTCTATACTACTTTCATATTCTTCTCTAGTAGATCCTATCCACTTGTTATTCTCTACATCAAAATATATAGGTTGATAAATCCCTTCTGGTATTGGAGTTTCAGTGTATTCAAAATCAGGATAAATACTTTCTCCTTCCTCGTTTAGCGAAACTAAAAACGGTTGACCATTATCTATGTTATAAACAACTTTTTCTATAATCATTAACTCACTCCTTTTAATCAATCCACGAAAATTCACCGTATACATAACCGGAGCTATTCCATTGACTAGGGTCTCCATTAATATAAAACTTAACTTCACCTGAAGGCCTGATTGTTATATATCCACCAAAATGCGTTTGGGAGGTCGGAACGCGTATCGGGAACGATTGAGCATGTTTTGTAAATGTAGGCGGTAGCATTACTAACACTTGACCTTGAGTCAAATTAGAACCATTAATCCTTAAGTAATTAGTAGTTAAATTGCCTTTAACTTCTTTTCTGTATGCACATTTAAAACCACCATCACCTTCATTAGCAAAAGCTGTATTAGAAGTAGCACCGTTAATCAAAAAGAACTCAATCCAACCTGTATCAGTTTGATTGTGAGAGATTTTTTCCCAATCCTTCCAAACTCCACTGATTTTTGTGCGCAAATAAACTTCATTTGTGTTATAAGGAGTGTAATACAATTTTTCATGTGAGGTATTCTGTACACTTCGCTTATACCAATGAACAAAACCGTACTGACTTGCATTAAGTGGTTGATTAATTACTTGCGCTACATATGCACTACCTCCGTTATTTAGAAATTGTTCGGGGTTGTTAAAATCAAATCCCGTAATATTATTAAGAGTCCCGTCATCGTTGGTAATTTTATATTTTTGCCACTGTAGGTCATTAATTTTACTATCTACATCGGCAGGGGTTGCAAAACCATTATTTTCGTATGCTGTGTTGAATTGTTGAATCTTTTCATCAATGTAACTTATAGACTCATTCTTTTTATTATCTAAAACTTGTGAGCTTTCATCTGCTTTAGATTGAATATTTGAAACAGCACTCTCTTTAGTTTCGATTGCACTTTTTTTGTATTGTTCTAGTAAATTTTTCAATTCACTAGAAGCGCTGGCTGAAAGACGATCAATAGAAGAGACTGCTTCATTTTTAATAGTCTCTAATTTCTGAATAGCAATAAAACTGGCATCTTGAACACGAATAACATAGTCCTCTAAATTATCAACAGCCTGTTTTATATCAGAAACCTTTTGTTCTAAGGCATTCTTCATGTCATCGAACATTCTGAAATACTTTACTTTAATATCGCCTTTGATTTGGTTAGGAAGTGCATCGTCTACTCTAAAACTAAACTCACCTAAAGTTGCGATGTCTGTATTCCCATTTACAGCTAATAAAATTTGACCCTTACATTCAGTGTTAGTTGCTGCTTTCAAAAACTCATTTGGAACAGTAGCAGCTACGACTCCACTTTGAGAATCAATAATTTCTAAATCTAGTTGACCTGACATACTGCCGTTAGATGATTTAAGCCATAAATAACCCGTTACATTAACAGGTCCTAACTGATAGGGAAATCCGTCTTTGTGAATAATAAAGTGCATTTTAGCAGTATTACTATCAGTATTATAAAAACCTATCTTCGTATTCGAGATAGGTTTGTAATAAGGTGTATTTTCCTGTTTTAAAATTGCTATCTTATCTAAATTAGGCATTAGTGATTGCTCCTTTCGTTACAGGGTGTACATAACATACTGCTACGCCATAGCCTTTTTCTTGGTTATATGGAGTAGTTACTTCCATTACTTGATAATAACCGTTAGCGTTGTCTTTCGTACCTTTTCCGTTTCGCGAGCGAATCCAATCGCCTTTTTCTACTGTATTATCTACTGCGATATAGATTTGTCCGATTAGTCCAACAACATTCCACTCTGGACGTTCTTCACGTGATTCATAGTATTCGTTTTCTTCATAATCTGGACGTTCGATTGGAACTTCAACATACTCTGAGTATTCATTTCCTGAATCATCTGTCCAAGTTTTTAATTGTTCTTCAGTTAGAATAACACCAAATTCATCACGCTCATATCTATCTTTATGATGAAAAGTCTGGTCACCTAAGATAATTCCTGCAGTCCCAGATACAACGCCTAGTGGTACATCATTTTCTTGGCATTTTCGAATATAACGACCTTCTAACGTGACAATGGTACCATTTCTGATTGCACCACCGCTTTGTGACTCGAAATACTCCGCATAATCTGCAAAGTTATTGCTTGTTGTAACTTGTCCTGCTGTTTTGATATTACCGCTTGTAGATGACATATCAATCTTTATATTTGATGTTCTCGCTCCGTTAGTTCCGTAACCTAATAAGAAATGATAATTACCTGGTGATTTTACGCCGCGACTGTTGACAATCGTTTGACAGTAACTACCTGGTATTGTTTCTGATTCAAGCGAGTTGAGAACTGAAGAACGTGAACCATATGCATGTGAGTTCATACCCGAACCTGCAACCCAACTTCTATTACTGTGAGCATATGAACCACCTGTACTAGCAATCAAAGCAGATGTTTCAGCTAACGCTCCACCACCTGTACTAGCACCGCTAAAACCACCTTTTACAACTGTTGGGACTTTAGAATAATTTCTGCCTGCGATAACAGCTTGGTTAGTGTAGCCTTCTGCTTGCACATTCACAATTTCGGCAGTGTTATTATACATCTCTATTGCGTTACCAGTACCTGCACCGATTAAGTTACCACCGATTATCTTCGTATCATAAACTTTAGAGCCACCAGAAATACCAGTCGTTTTAGATGATTTGTACAAATTAACATTGGCGAAAGTAATCTTTTTAGGTCTGTTATTTCCACCCATAATTTTTAAGTCTGCACTAGCTGTAGAAAAGCCTTGAATATTAACGCCATTAAATGTTACGTTTTCTGCTCTGTACTGGACAACTGCTACCGGTTGACCACTACTCCATTTAGAGTCCCCTAATGCACTGAAATTATTTATAAGCACATTACGGAATGCGCATACTACGATTGCTCTAGGACTTGTATTAGGGTATACACCGTTAAATTGTGGATAGACTGAAGAACAGTTGCTTAATACCACATTAAAAGCAGTTTTTGATTGAGGGTCACTTGCTTTATGATGCCCGATATGACGAATATTGTATGAACGTGTATCTCTAATAGACATGTGGTTGTTTACAAAAATGTTTTGAGGAGCGCTAGCTGTAGCATGCGCTTTTATTTCTAATCCGCCATAGTTGTTTTCAGTTTTGTTATCAGATAAAAACACAAATTGAGAGCCGTCATCAACTTCAATACCATTATTGTTTCCACCGCCTATTGGATCATGTGAATAACAATCTGTAATCAGAATGTATCTACTCCAATGTACAGTTATGCCATCATCGCCAAAATCGTAAGTCTCACAATTATTTACATGAACATACTTACTTTCCAATGATTCGCTAGGTCTAGCACCATCTCCGCCGTAAAAGTATTCATCTACGCCATAAGTTACATCAATTCCATGTAAAAGCGTACTAAATGACTTAATGTTGTAAATGTAACCATGTTTAACACCTGCAAAGCGAACATTGCTTGATAGAGAACCTCCTGCTGCTTTCAACGAATTGTTTTTACGTTTTCTATTACCGTCAACACTAAAGTTTTCTATTGCAATATTTTTTGCATTACCGCCCATAGATAAGTTAGTAATGACGACCGTTTCAGCTGGCGCTTCATCTGCTAATTTAATTGTTGTTATATCTTTACCTTGTCCGACTAAGCGTGTGTTATTTGGTAATTTTAAACCATAGACTTTATAAGTCCCAGCAGACATCGTAACTTGTACATTCCCATTGCCAAATGCTTTAACAAATGCGTTTGTACTATCTTTAACACCTGTTGGATCAGCACCAAACTCATCGACATTGACTACACGATTGATTTTATCAAGTAAGTTTTTCAAACCTTTTTCTCTATCATTCTTCTCACGTAAAAAGTCGTGTTTCAATCGCTCTTCCAACGTTTGATGTTGTTGAGCATCAATCGATACACGACTTTGTCTAACTTCTTGTTGGCCATTACCTAACGCTCCTAAAACGAGGTGGTCATTTACTTCATTTTGATAACGTAATTCATCACCGACGTTAGTTTTCTGACCTTTCTTTGTGTAATGAGTAACGTTGTTTGAATTATGAGCATCTTTTTCGTTGTTTCTATGATACTCAATATCATCATTCTGTCCATTTATAGCTTTCTCTATCTTTTCGTAGTTTTGTTCATTTTGCCCTATAAATTTATCATTAAAAATTGTGTCTAACTTCTTTAAAAGATTTAATTTCAAAGTTAAACCTCCTTAGCTTTCAGTTGACCTTCAACATCAACTGTTAAGTTATATTTTTTACCATTTTCACCAGTAATGACTAACCCTTTAAGATTAGTATTAATGTTTTTTAACTTGTTACGCTCATCTGTTGTTATAAAATTCTCAGGTTTAATATCATCTAATTTAACTTTGTCTTCTGTTGACATTAGCCCTTTAGCGACTGTTGTTGCAGTAGGCATTGCCTCCATATTGAAACCGTCTCCGGTAATAAGGGTGATATAGCTTTCACCTGCATCTTTACTGCTCTTAAAACCATCTTCCATAAATGAAATAACTGAACTACCGCTTTTACCATGGATTCCTAACCCATCATATTTTAAAGAAGACGCTGAATTTGTTACGTTATTCACTGCTTTGGCAGTAGTATCAATTCGTTTAGCTATATTATTGAATGAACGTACGCCTTCACTGCCACCACCTAAACCGCTAGCAAGTGTCGCAGCATTATTAACACTTTTTGTGTATCTATCACGTCTTCGAATATCACCTAATACAACGTCTTGTTTAATGATTTTATTATGCGCATCGCGTGTGGTTTTGATTTCAATGATACGTACACTATCGTTAATATCGATAATGTCATCTCGTACTGGTACAAGGTCTCCAATTCTAGGTACTGCGCTTGGGAACACTTCCCTCAAAGCTACAAAATCGAGCGATAGAGACGTTTTAAGCGACTGAGCTATAATTGCCTCAATTTCTCTTTTCATGGTCTCTATGTTAGTTATACGACCGTCTATCTTAGGGGGAGCTTCTCGTTTTCCAATCACTTTTGCTAATGGATGAGTGAATTCAACTTGTACACTACCTTGCATAAATGATTCATCTTCTTCAAAACCACCATAACCTCGGATGTACGTATAACATTCGCTTGCATCTTCTTCTAACTTTAGATTATTAGCATTGACTTTACTCGAGATATAGTATGAAGTTTTCTTTTCTACAAATGGTTCAAGCGTGAAAGTTTTATTAGAAGGATCGTACGTATATTCAAGCCCGTATCTTTCCAAACCATTTTTAAACATTTCATATCTACTATCGCCATCACCTGCGTTTTCCCAACGTGAAGAAGGTACCTTTATTGGAATTTTATATTTGTACCCACTACCTTGAAAAACGATTTTAAAATAATTCTCGACCGTAAAACTACCAGTCACATTACTATAAATACGTTGAGTCATTAAATCATCTATTTCTTTTTGACGAGCCGTAATAGAAACATATTGTTTTTCGCCTCTTGATTGTCTGTCAATAATAGTGATGACAAATACTCTTTTATCATCTGGACCTGCTACATTGTGAACAGTCCACATTTTACTTACTGCAGAAATTAAATCATATGTGTTTTCATTTTCTAAAATATCAAAAGTTAAGTTACCTTCATCACTCAACTTTTCATTTAAAACAGTTGAAGTATAAATAGGATAGCCTTTACCAATCCTATTTTTTATTAAAATTGCCAAAAACTCACCTACTTATAATAAAACTTCATGTCAAATGTAATCTTTTGTACTGTTTGGTTAATCGTAAAGTAGTTATAACCATGTTCGAAGAAAGGTTGCGACATCCTTGTATAATCATCTATTGAAACGCCGTTTCTATAGGTTTGCAGACCATTGAATTTAATTACATCTCCTGCTTTCAAATTCAACCCTTCAATTGTCATAACTTCTGAATGTTCTAGGTTCCAGCTGAACTTTTTCGTATCAGCTCCTAACACAATCGTTATAACTCTATCAAAAGTAAATTGGTTGATACCTTGTGTCCCATGATAATACACGTTTCCTGAATCGGTATTTGTAAATGTATATTGCCTTCTATCGCTATTAACTGGTAAATTAATCCCCATATCAGACGACCATAAATAAGGCGAGTCTACCTTTTCTAGTTGTAGACTTCGCCCTATACTTTCGTAATATGGTTTTTCAGATGTTTCAAATGTAATCTCGATTTCTCCGCTCGTTTGATTAGTGTCATAATCCCCGATATTTGTTAACCTCAATTCTAATTGCATACCACTCGCATAATTCAGTGGAAACTCAAAATCAGGATCCCCAAAAGTCTGGAATGGCACTTCTACAAGAGAAGGTACTAACTCACGAATATAAAATTTATCCCTAAACAAATCGGCTAATTGATTCCTTAAATGAATAGCATGCGCGATTTTATCAACTTCATACTCAACAACTAATGTAGCGATACGTGATGTTTCTATTGTCCCGGTATTAAAACGACCATTGAGTCTATCGATAGATTCGTAATTATGTTCGCGCTCAATATCACTTACATTATAAGTTTTAACCTTCAATCTATTAAAAGTGATAGGATTGTCACTTAATTTATAAGTTTTATTACCTCTTACGATTTCAATATCTCTATAAATCAAGTGTTATCACCTCACAATCTATGTGTAATAGTCTTTCGCATCCATATCTTTGATTACAGAACGGATGTATTCTAAATCGCCTTCGTTACGTACTTCTATATTAACGATTGGTCTGCTGTTTTCTTGAATAGAATGACGTACATCATCAGTAATGAAACCGTCAACTTGCCCTGCAATAGATGCACCAAGTCCACCTACATCAAATGAAGGTTCTAAATCTGCATCAAATGCATTCATCATCTGGTTAGACATACTTTTTACAGCATCTACCGCTTTGTAAGCCTGATTGGCAATACCGATACCTAAACCTTGCGATACAAATTGTCCGATACCTTTAAATACTTTTGATGGCGAATGAATACCTAAAGCGCTTTTAGCAGCGCTTACAGCACGTTCTGCTACTCCTTTAGCTGCATTAACAACCCAGTCAATACCATCTTTAATACCATTTGCCAAACCTTCCATCAAATATCTTCCAACTTCTCCGAATTTACCAAAGAAGTTACGAATTGCATTGACTGCATCCTCCATACCTTGACGACAAGCATTTACAACGTCCCAGAACTTTTGTTTTACTGAACTTAAAAAGTTGCTCATTGTTTGTTTGATGGAATCAACCCATTGTTGGCCTTTTGATACAACTGCATTCCATGCTTCAGACATTTTCTGTCTGACCGCCTCAACTGTTCTACTAAACCAACTAGAAACAGAGTTCCAGATTTTAGTTACAAAACCAGTAATTGCTGACCATATTTGACCCCAACTTGTGATATTAGTTCCTAAAATGTTATTTAGTGTGTTGAAAATAAATGTCGAAATTTGGTCCCATATAGATGTTAATGTACTCCAAATAGTATTCATTACATTTGAAATTGTAGTTTGTAATGTAATCCATGCACCAGAAAAATCACCAGTCAACAGTTGAATTAAAATTGTGAATAAACCAACTATTATTTGAACTACTACTGAAATTATGCCGCCTATTGCAGTAAAGATAATAGATACTGCATTCCATAGTGATTGGAACGCAAAAATCACACCCATAATTGCTGCGTATACAATTCCACCTAATACTTGCATAATAAAGTTACCTACTAACTGCAACAATGGAATAATAGGTTGTAATGTTTGCTGGATATTTTGCCACAACTGCATAAACCAGTCTATGATTCCCTGTATAGCATTACCTATTGCTTCTTTGATTCCATTCCAAGCACCGATAATCATATTTCTAAAGCCTTCGTTCGTTTTCCAAAGCCATACTATAATTCCAATTAATGCAACAATCACACCAATAATAATTAAAACTGGCACGGATATTCCTGCTATGGAACTTCCTAAAACAGGAAATAGTTTTGTTAGTTTTGAAAGCGGACTCTTTAATAAATCAAATGCACCTCGAAGTAAACTGCTATTTTTCATAAACTTGAATACATGTTTGCTTACTTCAAATAGAGATTTACCAAACACATTAGTTAAAACTGAACTAATGAACATAATAGGAGCAAGCAATGCCCAAAAAGCACCTGCGAGAATGGTTAATATACCGAAGAATCTAGCTACATTTGGATGACTTTCAAGTAATGAAGCAGTGAAACTAGCGACTGCACCAATTAATTTAAGTAAGGCACTAGCGATAGGTGCCATAGCAGTACCAAAGGCTACTAATATACGTACAATATCACCGATTAACTTCATGATGACTGGTCCATTCTCTTGTACATATTGTACAAACTTTTTAAAGCCCTCTGATTTACCAACTGTTTCAGACCACTCACGGAACTTTGCAGTCATTTGTTCTAACCATTTGAATATGTTTGTGGAGTTTTGACCAAATGCTTTAAGTAAGTTATTAATACCAGCAAATGTGTTTTTAAAGATATTACCGATAATAGGCAAATTAGTCTTTGTATATTCCATAAATTGCTTGATTGCATTTTGACCTTTAGCACTGTTAACCCATTTATTAAAGTCCTCGCCTAATCTTTGTAGCCATTGAGAAGACCATTTGAATAAAGGCATTAATTGAGTGAACATACTAATAAGGCCAGAACCGAATTGACCACTAGCCTTTACTAGATCAGCAAAAATAGATACGCCTGTTGTACCCATTTCATTAAAGAATTTTTTAGCGACCTTACTAGACTTAGCCCATTTGAGCATATCTTGACTAGCCTTTTCCATTACATTCGATACACCACTTAAAAACGGCGTTAAGCCTTTAAGAGATATTTTAATAGCATTTAATCCATTTGCCATTGCATTAAATATCTGAGCTTGGTTTTGCTTTATGATGTCAGACCATGTGTCCTTCACGCCATCTAATGCACGTTGATACGCCTGTGTTTCTTTAGTCACTTGTAGTGTACCGTCGTTTAACATCTTAATAGCACTAATAGCCATTGCACCAAATCCGACAAAACCACCTGCTGCAATACCTACAGCACCAGCTAAAGCAATCGCACCACCAGTTACTACTTTTAAAGCATTACCGACGGCCATAATAACTGGTACCAGACCCGCGATAATTGGAATCAATGCTTGGAATGAAGCAACGATTACACCTTTGATTTGTTGACCGAACACAGTACCGAATGAACGGATGCGTCCTGCTAAGTGGTCCATTTTATCACTGAAATCACCTAAAGCACGACCACCATTGTGCCAAGTCTTAATCATTTTTCGTTTGAATAAATCAAGTCTGCTAACATCTGCGTCAATTTTCACAGTATGCTTTCTAATAGAACGTAGCAGTGCTTTAGTAAACACTATCGCTCTCTTGATTGGAGACGGGTCTCCATCGATTTTCACTTCATGCTCTCGCCATTTCTTTGCCATAGCTTTAGCTCGGGTTAATGCACGTTGGAATTTTGTTATATTCGCCTTTACATCTGTTTCTATCTCATTCGGAACAGAAGTTTTAGCTAAACGTTGTGCTTTACGCACACCACGTTCAAAGCCTTTAATAATCGCATTAATACGAGCATAAAAGTTCTTTTCCATTCATTACACCTCACTTTTTACCAAACATTGCTTCTGCTTCTTCGATTTGTCGTTGTCTTAATTGCTTACGTTGTTCAATTTGAGCTTGTTTGTCATTTCTAATTTGAACTTCATCTTTAAATAAGTTTTCACGCGCTTTTTGAATTTGTTTCATCATAGGTTTTACACCTTTTTTACTTTGTGCCATTGCGTTTGCAGTAGCTAGGTGCAAGTTAAATTCCAACATGTCTAATTCACGTTCTCGCGCTCCTTTGACCCAGTCTTGCCATTCTTTAGGAGTCATCATAAATAATTCTTCACTTTTGATATATCCAAGATATTGTGCGGTTTTTGAACGTACCTCGCTATAGTTTAATAAGGTTCTTTGCCCGTTAAGGTTCTGTAAGTTTCTTTCATGAACGGAAGTGCGTTCTTGGCTTCTTCTTTGTCCTCTTCCTTCACTAACTTCGGCGCTTGATTGAATTGGAACCAGAACATCTTGAACTCTTCCTTGAAAAAACCTGATTCACCTAATTCTTGTACCGCACCTTGTAACAAGCCAAGCGTTGTACCTTCTTTATCGATTACATCTTGGATAACATCTTGAATTTCTTGAATTGAAGGACGGTTTTTGACATGGGCCAATGCACAATCCCAAAAATGTACGATAGAAATTGTTTTGCGATTTAAGATACCTTGTAAAATCTCATGATAACCGCTTGTTTCGTTACCGTTTTCATCTTTTTTAGCGTACTTCTGTGCATGAATATCGAAGAAAAATGTACACTTTGCTTTTAACTTAGCATCTTTAAACTCTAATTCAGTAATAGGTTCAAATTTCTCTGCTTGGAATACGTTTTTTTCAGTCATTTAATTACCTCACTTAGTTATTTATATAAAAATAAGGGTGCTTAATGCACCCTGAAATTACATACTTTCTGAATCTGATGAAACAGCACTGCTTGCAGTAAATGTTTTACTTGTTGATTCTCTTTCTTCAAGATCACCAGTGTATTCACCAGGTTTCTCGAATTCAACAGTAGTACCTGCAACAGAAGCATCTAACCATGATTGTGGAAGTTCGCTAAACACACCGTCAGCAGTATTGAATTTAACTTTTACAGTTACTTCAATTGCATCTTCTTCATCGCCAAATGAATTTCCATACTCTTCTACTACCGCATAACCAAATACTGCATGGTAACCGTCTGTGCGTTTCTTTTTCTCAATCAACCACACTTTTACTTGTTTTCGGTCTTTAATTGCTTGTTTGAATTGGTCTTGTCCTTTATCCCCTGGAATACGACCAAACGTTAAATTAAGTTCTTCTGCGACTGATTGATATGAGTAGTCAGTTTTACCTGCTACAATCTTTTCTGATAGCTCAGCTGAAATTTTAGTTTCGCCTTCTTGTAAGTCCGATACTAATAACCCCATTACACCTAATGTGTTATTAGTCGGCTCTACAACAGCGATATAACCTGTACTCATGTGCTACACCCTTTCTTGTAATGTTTTATGGCGTACCTTGTATAGCAATCTCAGCACACCGTGTTTTGTGTATTGATCAATATCTGTAAACACTTGTGAATTATCTTTTTTAATCCACTCTAGTTCGTAATCTCTAAAATTAATGTTCAGTCTGCAAGCGTAATTAAGATACTTCAGTAACTCTCGTGCTTCAGCACCGTTTTCATATTGACTATATACATGAAATGTAATAGCAATAATTTCACGCATGCCAGGCGAACGCTCGCTTTCAGTAACGTTAGATTCACCCACTACGATATATGGGTAAACTACGTCTTTTTGAACGCAATCAAAAACCCTACCGCCGACTAATTTGTCAGTGATAGGGTTCTCGATTAAATTATTCATTATTTTGTTATATAGTAACGGTTCAGCAGTTACCCACATACCAACACTCCTAACTAAAGTATCTGTTAAACACTTTTCTACCTTCATCTATGGCAGGGTTCCAGAATGGTTGTGCTTGTTGTCCGTAAGTAGTGTACCATTCACCATCATCACCTTTGTAAGTCCATGGTAGCTTTCTAGCACGACTTCCCCCTGGACCCGTTGCGTAAATGCCTGTACCAAATTCAACGTATATCGCATACTCTGCACCTACGCTAATAACAGACGAGAAACCTCCATCAGTAACTTTAAAGTCTATACTTTCTTTTAAGAAACCTAAGTCAACAGGTGCTAATGCTACCGCTGTATTATAAATGGCTAATGTAGTCTTTAATATCCCTTTTTTAACCCATTCTTCCATTTCATCACGATAATCTTCCAACTCTGCGACTAAGTCCCAATTACCATATTTAACTTTGGCCATTAGGCACCTCCTGTAACCTTGTTAAGTTGACTTCATGCATTCCGCCTTGGTCAACAGGATAACCTACTACTTGATAGATTCTGCCCTCGTATTTGAATATATCTTCTTTATTTATCGGCAATTCATATCTTGTATATAGGTTGCGGTCGAAAGTTTTATTCATCTGATGAAATTTAAGTGTTTCGGATGTTGTAGGTGTATCCATAAACCCCTGCATTTGCCTTTCAGGAACAAATTCTTTTCTTTGGTTAGGATATTTACCTACTAATTTCATCTTACCTACGTCAATGGTATGAGGATATTCATTGAATGGATCATACATATTACCACCTCAATCTACGGAAAGGTTTCAAGTGTCTGTAGGTTGCTTTTGGTAAGTCTGTTACAAAGGTATAAGATACCGTACCCATAGTTCGTGAGGAAACATTGCTGTTTGTACCGTATTTAATACACTCAGCAATAAATTTCTTTACTCCAAACGGGTAGGGTACGTCAAATGTCTTATTACAGTATTCTTCTGCAATACCTTTATAAAACTTAATTAAATCGCTTAAGACATCATCATTCGAAGTATCTTCAATCGGCATAAGATTAAGTTGTTTTACCTCTTTCGGTTCCATTACGCAACACCTTCAATCGCCTCTATTAATTCAGCTTTTTTCATAGATGAATATTGTTCAATTTCAAGTTGTTCAGCAATATCTTTCAGTTCTGATACCTTCAATGCATTTAGTATAATAAGCTCTATACCCACAACATTGCGACGATTATTAGTAGTTGATAATTCATCAATACGCTTATCTGTTGGATAGTATCCTTCACGCGGGTATAAATCGCCTACTTCATACAAATAATTATCATCATCAGCATCTTTAAATCTTGTAATAACTTTGTAGAGCATTTATATCACTCCTTACATTACTTCGTCGCCTGCACCTTTTGTGATTTTAACAACTTTAGATTCGTCGTATAAATATGCTACATAGTGCTTATCTGAATATAATGCAGTTGATTTACGTGATGCGTCTCGGTCTTTTTCTAAAAAGAAGTCGCGTTTTGTAATTAACTTAACCGCACCTTTTTTAGCTAATAATGCTTCGCCTTTGTTTAATTTGTTAGAACGTACAATCACTGCACCTAACGCTTCACCAAATGCACCTTTAACAATAATGTTATCGCCTAATTGCGTTGGACGTGTAAAGTTATCTGATGCAGATGAACGTAAACCGCCAGCATCTAATGGATTAACAAATAGTACCATTGGTTCTAAATCTTCATCATTGAATTTATCGATAGCAGTTTGTAATCCGTCTAATTTAGTGATATCTGCTTCTACTGTTAATGTTGCACCTTTCAACGCTTCTAATACGTCATTATCTACTTTGTTAGCAATCGCTAAACCATGTTGACGTACTGCTTCGCCTTGTGGGTCGCCGAAACCAGATAATACTGCTTCATCAGTTAATTCAGTACCTTTACCGATTTTACGTACTTTCGCTTCACGTTTGCTAGTTCCGATTTGATCCACTGGAATTTTTTCGCCTTCCGCAATCACTTGTGCATCACCGCTATATGTGAACGCTGGGAAAGTTAAAGTATCCCCTGGTTGTCCTACTAATGTTGAATCAATATCTGCAAACTGTGCGAAACGTAATTTTTTATCCAATTCCGCTTGCATCATTGGCGCTAATACTTCCGGTACAATTAAATTACTTACTTTTGTTGTTCCTTGAGCCATAAAATTACCTCTTTCCTATTATTTACTTACAAATTTGTCGTATGTGCTTCTGTCATTTACAAACAAGTTCGTGCGTTCTGCTACGCTCATATTGTCGAACTGTTCTTGTGTTAATCCACCTTGTGGACTTACACCGTCGTTAGGTGTGCGTCCTGTAGGCTTATTATCCACAAATAAATAAGGTTTAGCTTCACGTAGTTGATTAACTGCGTCGTCTAAACCTTTCACTGTGTTGTCATCTTGAAGTTCTAACCCTTCTTTGTTTAAAAGTGCTAAAACATCATCTGCGTCGTTAGCATCTTTCGCTACTGCTAACTTGATAGCGTTATTCAGTTGTGATTGCTGGTACTTATTCTGCCAATCTGCATTTTGTTGTTTAACTTGTTCGAGTTCTTTTTGAATCTCGCTTTCGTCTTTTACAGATTTTTCTAATTGAGAAATTTGTTTATCTCGGTTTTCAATCTCTGTCTGCAAGTCCTTGATTTCTTCCGTTTTGTCGTTAAGTCGAGAACGAGGAACCATACCAGACTTTGATTCGTCTACTGCGTCGATAACTTTCTGTGCGTCTACTTCACCGTTTTTAAATTTCTCTAATAATGCTTGTAAGTCCATATTTAACTACTCCTTTTTACGTTTTTTACGTGCAACGCCACGAAGAATTTAATAAAAAGAAGCAGTTTAACGACTTACTTAGGTCGAGTAACTGACGTATGTTACTAACGAGATAATTGGATCACCTTAACCTTTCCGTTTTGACTTCTGCCATTCGTTATAAGTCATAAAAGGTACCACCTCATTGTTACCGTCATCTTTTCTTGCGCGCATTACAGTAGGCAACTCATCTTCATCTATGTAATACAACAAGGAACAGCGACAGTTAATATTTTCTCTAGCACTGTTAATACCGATAAATAGTTTGGGTGCTTGTCCTATACAACCGCTTGATTTGAAGTTTTCTTCAATATCGATTGCTTTACCGTCAAGGTGTCTGTGTGTGTCACGTGTGCGTGTGTCTTTAGTAGCTATCCACCGCTTAGTCATATTCAAACCGTTATTCTTAGCTACTTTTGCACTGTCTAATCCAGCTTGTGACTGCGCCCGCCCTGTTTCAGTACGTGCTACACGCATAGCTTGTTTCTGTGTCATTCCAATATCATGCTGCAATGCTTGCGCTATCTTAGAATAGCCCTCACCGCTCATAATTCCTTGTGTAATGTTCATACGTATTTTTTTAAGTACGTTATCACGTTGTTTCTGCAGTGTGGGTACCAGCTTAATAAACTCAATAGGTTGTTCGATTGCGGTTCTGATTGCTTGTGCATCAGGTACATCAAAGGTCATAGGCACTTGACTGGCCTGTTCATATAAATAAAGGCTCATCAAGTACTTTTCGATATACGCATTCTGTTGCATTTGTTGAATAGACTTAGCGACTTGCTTATAATCTTCGTTCAACATCAATCCAATGCGTGTCAGTTCCTTGTTGAGCCTGTTATATTTGTTAAATTCAGTCCATGTGGCGTATGGTTCGCCTTTGTCATACTTTGCATACATTTCTGCAATCTCTTGTTTAATCACTTTCAAACGATTAGAGAACAAAGTTTGCAACTCGCTCTCTGCACGTTTGATTAATAACTCAATCAACTTATCTATATCATGTTGGTTCGTTATTCTCTGTTCCATTCAATCCCTCCTCAATAGAAGGTAAAGTTAGTTCTTCTTGGTCAATACGTTCCATTTCTGCAACTGGATCATCAACCCATGGATGATTAGTTACAACTGTTTCTTTAGATAAGTATTGTGAGTTAACACCAATTTGAGATTGTTCTAATTCATTTACCATGACATTGAAGTTAAATGTAATCTCTACATCCTGTACTTTAATACTCAATTTGTAAAAGTCGATAATGTACTGTAACAACTCTTGCAAAGCAGTTAGCGTTTTATTTTTAAGTTTATTCGCTTTTAAATCTAAGTTGCTGTACATAAATTTAAGTGCGATACCGCTAGGACTATTGCCGAACTTATCTTGTTGGAAATCTACACCTTGCCCAAACTCAATGACATAATCACGCAGCATATCTAAATATTCTTTAGCAGACTGTACAGGTACTTCGATTTGAATAGTATCTACACCGCCACTACCGTCGCCATCTACATTGATAGCTTTGTAGTATTTAAGGTTATACATAAATTCTTCTAAGTCTTCACCTTCATAACCTTTAAGCACATAGATTAATTCAGTTGCTTCATCAAAGGTATTCTGTGTATCTGACAAGCGTTTATCCATTGCATCAATGATTGTCTTATACATGAACAAGTCACTTACTTCTTGCGGATTATTCTTGAACGGAATAAATGGTACTCGATTCCAACTCATTGATTTATTACCTACATAATAATGAGCTTGTACATTTTCTTCACCTTGATAGTAATCAGGAATAAGTTGGCCTTCTTTTAATTCATAGAATGTAACGTCATTAGCAGTCCAATATTCAACACGTTCGCCACCGTCCAACTCATATAGTCGGATGAACGCTTTTAACTCATCACGCTCTTTATTTGTCCAAATAGGAATAGCTTGTTCTGCAGGCACTCTGAATGTTTTAAACTCGCCTTCTTCATCTACATAAGGTTGTATCCACTCAATACCTTTATTACTTGCTGCAGTCAGAATATCGACTAATTTATCATCCCACTTGTGATTTAATACTTCTTGAATAGTTTTAAGCGATTTCTCATCTTCTGTACCGTATGTCACGGGATTAGCAACCGCATACGCAACTTTCTGGTCTACTAAATTCTGATGATAGTTGGTATACATACGCCAATCAGGTTTAAACGGGTCGATTTCCCCTTTTACATTACGTTTAGGTGCATTGAACAATACGTCAGGTTGGTGATTATAGTAACGTTCACCTACAGTAATATCTTCTACATTCTCTTTATGCTTAGTAATCAATCTGAGTATCATTTCTTCTTGTGTTTCATACTGTGGTTTAATCTGTTCTATCACTCTTTCGTGATATGGTTTTTCATTAGGCCAAAATATATCAATCACCTTCCTTACGTTAAAATAGATACTTTGTTTTGGCGCATATCACGCTCTAGGGCGTATCTTGTAGCATCAATCGTATGATTATCTTTATCTTCTAATCTAGGTTTGACGTTACCGTCTTTGTCCGTCTGATAATCAATGCTTTCAAACTCTTTTGCTATGTTCGGTGTACGGATTGGATCTATAACAATAGCTTCTAAATCATCTAACCATTGTTCCCCGTATTCCACACTGTCAGGACCTTTTTTAACTGGTTTGACACGTGGTATATTGTGTTCTTTTTTTAACTCTGCAATAGATTTAGGTTCTGCACTATCACAATAGATGTCATCATTCTGATAACCTTTTTTCTTAATCCACTGCGCAATTTCCCTATTGCTTATCTGTACGCCATAGTGTTCATCCATAGCGTATATAATGCGTTTTTTCTTGTCGTAATGCCACCTAACAAACGCTAACGGGTCTGTAGCATAACCGAAGTCAATCGCATTGCGTATATTATCGAATGTATCAAACTGTTCTTTAGGTATTGTTTCAATGCGTAAGTTGTTGAATGGTACAACACCACTGCCAATCGCTTCACCTAAATACTCCCAACGGTAACGCAGCTCATTAAGTTGTTTCGCTGCCTTTGCTTCTTCAATAAACTCTTTGGCTATGAAAGGGTTATTCAAGTAAGTTGAATGATGAACAAACGTATTATCAGGTTGGAATGAAGATTCATATTTTTTATTAACCCACGACTGTTTTCGTTTAGGGGGATTATACGTGTAAAAAAACTTATAAAAAAGACCATTTTCCAATTCACCACGTAATAGTGAGTTAGTAATGGTCGTCACTTCATCTTCTGTTTTAAACTCTGCTAATTCCTCTATCCAAGCTATCGCATAAGGGAATTGAGCGTCTTTCAATGATTTAATACGTTCAGGGTTCTGCGCCCCTCTGAATACCATTTTATTACCTCTAGGAACATATGTGATTTCCATAGGCGATACCTTAATCTTAAACAAGTGCGATACACCCATAACGTTGATTGCCCATTTAATCTGTTCAAACACTGACAAAGCTAATGTGTTGTCTATCTTACGTAATATCAATGCGTTCACTGGATAACGCATAATCAACAGTACGATAATAATAGCAATGTCAGATGATTTACCCGAACCACGTCCGCCCTTAGCGACGATATTCAACTTACCTTTATCTTTTGCTGCATGCCATAAGGAATGAAAGTGTTCAGGTATTAGTTCACTTAACTTCACTCGCATTAGATATCATCCACAAATTGAACCGATCCAGTGTGTTCTACTTCTTGTTTGTCAATTGGATTATATCCAGAACGATCTAAAATATCTTTTGCTGCTTGAAACTTAACTAATTCACTTTTAGCATTTAATAAACTAATCATTGTTTGCAACGCTTGAGGTACAGAACTTTCTAAATGATGCGCTTGATAAGCCATTAAGCCTGCTTTGAATTTGTCATTTGTTTTCCATCTACTGATAGATGGTTGCGGTGTGTTAATTTCAATCGCTATTTCCTTGTCGCTTAAATCCGTTTCGTTTTTGATACGTATATACTCTCTTTGTTTTTTTGTTAATTTCAGATAATCTTCAAAATTAACACCGTTTAACATATTAGTCATCTTATACTATCACCTACTTTACGTTATTAACTCTATTTATTTTAAATATAAAAAAAGACACCCGATTTCACTATCGGATGCCCAAAATTATTCATGCCTTTGTAGAATTTCTCTACACTATCATAATATCATCAAATAATACCCTCTATGCACACCTGATGCACATCGCTATTTCATTCCAACCTCTAAAGCGACCGCTCTCACAAAGTTTTTACGTATTTTACCTGCAGTGTTACGGTGCATAAAACACTCTTCAGCGATATGTTCCATTTTCATATTTTTGTTAGGGTTCCAGTATTTCAAACGTATCACTTGTTTATATTCCTCAGGTAATTTGCTATAAGTGCTTTCAATCGCTTGAACCATTTCCTCTTGATTGCGTAACATCTTATTCGTCATAAGTCTTGTAGCCATGACTTCTGTTGTACGTGTAGGTTCCCCTTTCTGCAATGGACCATACACAATATTATCATCAACCTGTTGAGTGGGATTAAGTATTTCAAGCCTCAACTTCTTAATATCTTTTTTAGTTGATTCAAGGTTGTAAATCTCACTTTCAATGTATCTAAAAGTCGCAGGTTCAATTTTTGTCAATGCGCTTTTCCTCCCTTAAGTTACCAATAATAATGTTCTTCAGTTCCAACTCTTCATTCAACTCTCGATTCGCCATATAAAGCACAAGAGAGAGGAGAGCGAAGAGAATGGTTAGTGCTATGCACATCAATCACTCACCTCTGCTTTAATGTTATGATCGTGTATGTCGAAGTCTGCAGGTGCTTCCACATCATCGTTCTGTGTTGCGTGAATGATAAGCTGTTCAGTGATGTATTTAGCTGCTTCGTATAGTGTAAGCGTTAAGATTAGTTTGAGTATTGGTTTAATCATATTCAAGACTCCTTCTTATTATGCGTAAAATCTACTACATATTTGTTAATACCTGTGATGTTTTGGTTAGGCTCAATAATTTTAACTTGATAAGTGTCTTTGTACTCTTCAATTATCTTTTGCAATTCTTCATCAGTAGTTTTTTTATTAGGAGATACATACATCGTTGAATGCAATGAATCTACAAACAAATTTATTTTGGTTTTTCTGTTTTTTAAAAATATAAATTCTTTTACAAGATTCGCAATCATGAGCAATGCAAATATCCCCCATGTTACATATAAAAATATAATTCCCATTATTTTTTACCTCCTAAAAGCAAGGCGGACGAACCGCCAAGCTGATTAATATCCTGTGCTTCCGAACCCGTTTGTACCACGTGTGCTTTGTATATCAAATTCAGCGACCTCTTCTAACTCTGGTGTCCAGATAGGTACAATGACCAGCTGCGCCAATCTATCACCTTTATTGATTTTGTATACATCGGCTAAATACTCGCCTTCTTTATCTTTTGCTATTGTTTCACCTTTTATGTTTAAAATGTCATTTTCCATACCGTTTTCAGTGACACGAACATCTGCACTTGTTGAATGTAAATCTGTATCATTCTTAATATTTATCCCCATGTTTCCATGAAATCCTGAGTCAATTTTGCCAGTTTCAATAACTAAGTGTGTTTTACTGCTTACGCCACTTCTTGAAGTGAGTAATCCCACATATCCTTTAGGAATGTTGACTGCTAGATCAGTTTTGATAATCGCTTTCTCTTGCGGTTCAAGTATCTTAGTTTCTGCTGAGTAGATGTCATAGCCAGCGTCCGTTGCATTAGCACGTGTCGGCATTGTTGCGTTTTCTGATAGTAATTTGATTTGTAGTTTAGTCATTATTTTTGTCCTCCAAATTTTTCAACTATATCACTTACGATGTTCACATATTCCTCAGCATCACTAGCATAATCACCTTCATCTTTAATCTCGTCAAACGCCTTTGCCTTTTCCAGAACCTCTACATGTTCGCGATAAATGTCTTGATGTGTTTGCATGTGTGGGTATTTTTCCGCCAACGCTTTAGCACCTTCTACTTGTTTTTTCATGTATTTGTATTTCATTAGACTTCCTCCTTCACAAGATGACCTTGTTCCAGCATTTCATGTACCCACATTGGAAGTTCTGTGAGTGTGAATTTAGTTTTGCGATTAGCAGTATCTGACTTACTATGAAAAATCCACTCTTGGAAATCGTTGTTATAATTTAAATAAGCATTATGTTTTCTTACATACTTATGCTTAATGTAATACTGCTTCTCTTCTTTACGCTCTTCCAGTGGTGTAGAAGCATATTCAACAATGACTTTAAATAAGTTTTCTTTTTCTTCGTCTGCTAAACGCACAAAATTTCGATACACCGTACTCATGGATTCTGTATATTCTTCGTCAACATAAGCTAAAGTCTCATTCAATTCATTTTTGACACTAATAAGTGATACACCTTGTGCTATTTTAAACCCCATATTTTGTACACTTGCAATAAACTCTTTAGTCTTCATCTCTACCTCTCCTAACTTTGTCAATGTAGTGTTTGATTCCGATATACTGTCCGCTGCTTGGATTAGATAAAATTTTAAAATCTACAAACGCTTCGATTCGATCAAGTTTCTCGTTCAACACACGTACATCTTCAATCAATTCATCACGATTGGCTTTGTATAGTTTTACTAACTCTTTATCAGTTGCTTGCATGGTTATCGTCCTCCAGTAATTCAGGATTTTCATAAATGTTACCCAAAACTTCATACTCTGTTGAACTATCTATAATGTAGTGGTCGTAACCTCCGTTATAAAATTCAGTTAATACAAAACTTCCGTCTAACCATTCCACTACATATAACTCACCGTATGAATTTCTCACAATATCCGACTCATAAATTTCTTTTCCATTTTTGTCTTTCAGACCAGTCGACATCATCACAATTCTATTAATGTTGCCATCTTTTTCGATTAAATCCAGGTCTTCAATATGGTCGAACCAAATAGTGAACCCCATATCAAAGTCTTGTTGTTCAGCATAACTCATGCCTTTCTGATAATCAGTTCTATGTCTTTCTCTATCAAACTCTCTGAATTTAGGTATCATTTCGTTTACTCCTCGCTTAATAAGTTTTATTTTCGAGTAACTCTGAGTGTTGGTGTTTATTACCTAATACTTCAAACACACAGTTTATATCTGACATATACATTTGAGGTATAATTCCTAGATATGTGTTTTTCAAATCTTTAATATCGAACGTTCCTTGTTTATAAACTACAACACCAATGTATGTTTTATCCTCCATAATTTTAGGCTCGACATCTTGCACTAACACTTTGACAACGTCGCTCTCATAAATCTCTCTACCGTTTTTGTCTTTCAAACCAGTGTACTGCATTAGTTTAAAACAAAGGGCAGCGAAATATTCAGATTGCGAGTTATCAATTTCCCCGTAACCTGTGTCGTCAAGGTGATGATTAAAAGCTAATGCACTAACGTTTTTATCGAATGCATTAAATTCAATAACGCCTATGTCGTATCTCATTTTATTTTCTAACGAATCCCACGCTCTGAATTTAGGTTTCATCCCGTTTCCTCCTATTACGTTCATAATCGGCTCTGTCAGCTAACACAGTGATGCGTGTAGGGCTTGCATCAATCACGAACCCCTTTACACCTCTGCTTTGTAACTCTTGCTCTAGCTGCGTTAAACTACGTCCTCGTGTGTCTGATTTAAAACGCTGTTTAATTGTGTTTGATAAATCACGCATCTACTTACCCCAACACTCAATCGCAAATTCAATACTTTGTTTTGCTTTTTTAATATCTTCCAATCCATTCTTTCTAGGCGCACGCATCAAATATTTTAAGGCGTTACCTACGTGATAAAAGACTGGAGCTGATTTGTAAGTTCTTCCTACTAATTCAATAATTATTGCTGCTGTAAATTGACCGAACTGGTAATGATTAGGTTGATGTACTGAGTTATTTTTGCAATCTTCAAAATGTTCAGCTTTCTTAAAAGATATTGGAAGCTTGTCGAAGTAATCCTCATCTGTTAACTCGAACGGATCATCAATGCCTTTCAATTTAACTAACAATGATTGTTCATCATTCCTGTTAATTTCCCTAATTACTACGCCTGCATGACCGTCATCTCCATTAGGTCCTTGCACATTCAATCCACGATACTGCCAAAGAATAATCTCATCGTCTACGTGTAATTCTTTTACTTCTCTCATCTAACGCACCGCCTTTGGATAAATAGATGTGTCCATAAGCCATTGTGTGTATTCATCGCGTGCATATGGTGGCTGCGGTGTGCCGTCGTATAACCAAGGACGCTCTTTTCTTTTGCGTGCTTCTGCTTGTTCTTTTTGACGTTCTTTACGTAAACGGTCCTTATAAACCAAATTTCGCAAAGCATCTTTTTCACGTTCTACAATATAAAACTCTGTTTCCAGCGGTAAAATATCGTCCATAATGTGTCCGTCATTTAAATACTTAATAATCGCTTGCGGCGGAACTTTAGACCTTTTCAAATCTTCGGCTACGATGTAAAAAATGAGACCTTTATGTTTAATCTTTCGGCATATTTTACCTTTGTACATCACATGATTGAAATTGTATTTAAGCGCATCTTCTATATCCCAACCTTTATCAAATCTTTCTTGCAAATCTTTAGAAGATACTTTTAAATTTTGAGATGCATATAAGATTTTTTGAGTTCCAATCTCAATCGTTTCACCTTTATAAATAAATTTCCCCATTACTTTAACCTCCTACAATAACCGCTCTACATCTGTGACTTCTAAGTCATCCATGTAGGCTTCTGGTTCCTTATGAATTTTATTGATCAAACTATCTTCCATAGCTTGTGTATTTTCGTGTTTGTGAAATGTATCTTTGACTTTAGCTGTAAATGTCACTGTGCATTTGAATTGCATTTCTACATCGTCATAATCGATATTCAATTAATCTACCTCCTCGATCTCCATGATGATTTTAGCTTCATCACCGTATTGCTTTAAGGTTCTTGCATCTACGATTTGGTTATCATCTTTCCACAGGTGCTTATTGCCGGCATCTAAAACAGTTTTCATCAGATTATCTACATCAGGCTTTGTACGCTTATACTTGCCGACCATTGCCAAGCGTTTTTTCTTACTCCAACTTTCAGGTGGTGTAAAAATAAATTTCAATGTTACAATCACGCTATTTTCCAACATAAGTTTAGGCATCTGCTTTTGTATAAAAGCTTTATGTGCTGTATAAGTTGCAGGCATATACGTTTGTACATAGTTACCTCTTTTACTGAATCTCGGTCTTGGTGAAGCCATAGGTGCTTTATGTGTTTCGTTGAATCTAATTTCTATTTCCATAAGACACCTCTATTTGACGCACAGCAGGCGTTGTACGACGTTTTTTACATTGGTATAGGAATAAGTCGTACAATCTATCAGCGTTGCCCTGTGCTTGTGTAATCATCATCTCTGCAAACACTGAACTGCAGTTAAGATGACGCATGATATAATCTTTGGTTAACATCACCATGAGTTTCTCTCCCTGTAATCATCGCCTAACATCCGTACTGTTCTCGCATTGTGTTTCATACGTGAGTTGATACGTTGCCAGTTCATGTTTTGATTTAATTCTTTATCACTGAAATTAGTAGTAAAGATATTGTTTTTGCCTGTGCGGTTATCGACAATACTGAATAGTTTGTTTAATGTGTGTTCTGTATTTTCTACACCTACATCATCTAGGACAAGCAGATCAATACCGCTCAGTAATTTAACTAATTCGTCTGTTGTTTCTGCTGCATTGCGGTTATATGTTGCTTTAATACGTTCCATAAGCATTGGTATATGCATAAAAGCTACTGAATACCCTTCTTTTTTAATCGCTTTGGCAATCGCATAGGCAAGGTGTGATTTACCTGTACCGTATGAACCTTGAAGTATTAATGATTTAGGTTTATCAGTTGAAAAAGTAGTAACATATTCAATCGCTGTGTTTTTAGCTTTCTCTTGGTCTGCATTTTTAGGTTGATAATTTCTTACAGTAGCATCTTTGATAGATGCGTTTACTGTAGATTGTCTGAATATCTGATTGACTGCTTTTTGTTTACGTTGTTTCTCTGCTTGTTTGCCAGCTTCAATCATTGAACACTCGCAACCGTCTTTGAATTCATAACCGCTATCAAACTTGTGCAGGTCGTATTTCTTACCGCATTTCTCACAAAACAGTCCGTATTCGATATTAGTAGGCTCGTATTGCTTTAATTTCTGTTTTATCTGTGGGTTTAGTAGCCTTCTCATCTACATCCTCCTAATCCCAATAACTAGGGTCGTATTTCATTCGTTCTAGTTGATCTGCACCACTTAATTTAGGTGTTTGATTTTTATAATTATCAAAGTTTCCACTGAACAATGTTTTAGGTCGTAAATATTCATCCATCTTCGGATTGCCCTTCCATTGCGCAGTCATATTATCAATTACTGTAAAGAAATCCTCTTTTGAATTATCTTCATTGAATCTGGCTCGTATTAGTTTTTGATTCGCTTTTGATTTGTGGCTAAACCTCTTACCAGTCTTTTCGTTAAGATAGTCTATAATCTCTTTATATGGGGTGTGCGTCGGGTTGCCCGACAATATATTATTGTTAGTAGTCTCTGTAGTAATCTCTGTAGTAATCTCTGTTAAGGATTCTTGAGTTTCTTCACTATCCATTCTTAAGTTTCTTAAGTTTCCATTCTTAAGTTTCTTAAGAATCCATTCTGAAACTTCTTTAGTATCGACTTTATAATGTAAGGTAGGCGCACCGTTAGCTTTTTTTAGGGCTGTTTCAACAAATCCAAATGATTTTAGTTTGTTTGTTGCTCGTCTAACTTGATATTCTGTAAGATGTAATTCATCGAACCATTCATTATATGATTTGTAGAAATAACCATCTTTTCTATTAGTTCGGTCAGACCAGTAAATCATTTGATTTAACAAAGCTGCGCTAGGATAGTCTTCGGTCAACTGAATGTATACAACTGGTATGGGAATAATATTGTTGCGACCACTGAATTGTGTGATTATTGATGATATATAGTCTCTGTTATTCATTTGAAACAACCTTCTTATCATCAGGTGTGTAAAGAGGTTCCATCTCACAATAACCAAGTAAAGCTTTACGAGTTTTTCGAGCGTCTTCTCGATGCTTTCGAAGAATTACCGATTCCAGATTCCTTTCGTTCACATTGATTAAGTTGCCTAACAATATATTTTCTTTTGCAATCGCAAATCTAAAGAAGCTCCACGCATCCGCTGTAGGATGTTTCAACATCTTTTCATAAATTTTTGTGCTGATTAATTCAACGTTAGAATCTGTTATTTTAGTGTTACGTAATCCGAAGAGGAGATTCAGAACTTCTTTTTCGGATTCTAATTTTTCTATATCATTCATCATTTCTTTCTCCTTTCAACATTTTGTTAAGCCGATCATCTACTGAAATCCACGAGTTTTTTAAATGATGTAATTTATCGAAGCTTTCAACGCCCATATTATGTTGGGATTGATGATGCTCTCTGCATAGTGCTAACACTTCATATCCGTAATGATTCATTGTCTTACGGTTCTTACCTCTACCAATTGCATAATGATGTGCAAGGTCTGAATGAGGTTTACCGCAGATAACACAGTTACGGTTGATAGTTGCGTAGTAAAGGAGTGCTTTATCCTCTTTAAGCAGCTCGCTTGTTTCTCTTCTCATAGGAATTTGATGATGGAACATGAATGCTATGATTAACTCTATTAATTCACTGGCTACTTTCCTTTCACAGTTGGATAGACTGATTGGATCATAACCGTTCATAATTTCTAATTCTGCTTGAAATCTCGCTCTCAACGCTTCTACTGGTTCACCCCAGTACCTCTCTATATCGTTAAGCAATGCGAATATCTTCTTTCTTTGTTCATGCGTAATACTTTTGTTGTCATACACTTTAACTTCTGCTAAAACCGAATATCCGTTGTCTATCAGTTCTGTGTGACTTTGTTCTAATTCAATACCAGTGGCAACGACGGAATAAGTACCGTCGCTGTCTTGCTGGTATCTAGTGATATGTTGCATTAAACCACTCCTAGAAAGCTAAATCTGAATCATTGTAGCCTAATGGATCGTTTGCAAATGGATTATCTTGATTGCTTAACGGTTGCTTCTGCTCTGGTTGATTGTTTCCGCTTGCTAACTGTTCTTTACGTTTCATTTCATCCGTTTTAGGTTCAGGCTTATTTACAATCTCGTCGCCTTTGTTCCAAACTTTTACAAATGATAGACGCACAAAGTATTTTCCTTGGTCCTCGTTGAATTTATTCTTCAAAACGATAGTTCCAAATTTGTTTACTAACTCATCAGTATCAAAAGTTAAATCTGGTAAATTCAATTTGATACCTAAGCGTGTTAACAACTCGATATATTGTTTTTCTTGAAAATCTTGTTCAAATGGTGGGACAAACTGGTTATGACTGAATTGTTTTCCCTCGTTATTTTCAAATACGATTGTGAAGTATCGGTTTTGATTATCATTAAATTGAATCTCTTTAACTTTTACTGTGAATTCCCCAGCACCTAAGAAGTCGCCGCCTTTTAAGAATTTCTCTTGATTAGTATCTGTAATGTGATTTGCTCTACCTTGAATTTTCATAATTGAATTGCTCCTTTGATTTTTAAATTTAGTTTCCGTTTCTGATTGCTTGAACTACGTCAGTAAGGCTTGGATTGATGAATTTTTTGTTTGTAATCGTAACGCTTGGCGAATGTCTTATTTTTGTTTCAAATATCGGTGAAGGTTCTGCATTAAATACATAGTTGAATGCTTTCTGTCCGTCTTGGCCATTTTCTTCAATCATCATTCTGCCTAGTACATCTGACTGGCTTAATACAGCCTTTTTAATCTGTTCCTGCGCTTCAATGGTAATTGTAGGATTGATTGTACTACCTTCATCATCTTTGTCTTTGTTGATGCCCTCATGCCCGCTGATAGCAAGATGAAATTGATAATGTTCCTGTAACTTAGAAATAAATCTATACATGTGAACAATGCGTGTAGCGGTTGCGCCCCAGTCATTGAATGTAGGCTTTCTAGTTTGACCTGCCATGATGTCGTCTATTGTGATGTCACGTAACTTCTGGATAGTTTCAATAACGACTACGTCAATTTGTTTTCCGTTGGATCTAAGTTGTTCTAAGATTTGAGGTAACGCTTTAACTACTGCTACAAAGTGCTGGTAGTTTTTCACTTGTACGACTGCACCATCTTCTGTCACTGTTGTACCGTCCTCATTGATGTCTAATACGAGTGCGTTGTTATCTTTAGTTAAGAAAGTTGTTTTCCCTGTACCGAACTTTCCATATACTGCAAATTTATAAAACTTATGTTCGTTCTGCTTACTGATGTCCTTCACTCCTAATTGAGTTAGAATATCTTGTTTTTGTTCTTCACTCATCTAATCACCAGGCTTTCAGTCACTTTAAGCTCAGCACCCGGCACTTCTTTGCCTGCTTTCAAGTCGTCTGTCAGTTGCTTAGCATTTAACTTAGGTGCTTGAGATAACCAATATTCATCAGGGATTAACCTTTCATCTGTAACTGATTTACTCGGTGCATTTCGCTTCTTAAATACATAGTTTTTAGAAGTGCGATAATTGTCTAATTCTTGAACTTCCAACATCTCCTGAAGGTAGCCTTTCAATTTATCAGCTAGGTTCAGTTTCTGTTTTTTTAGAGTTTGCAGACGCTTGATTTCTTTGTTTATAATTTCAACATCGCCTTCTGCTGAGCGCTTGAGTCCGATAATGTTATCAACTTTAGTGTCCATATCAGCTTTAATTGCATCCAATGTGTCCTTAATATCTTCAAATGAATAACCTTCATCCATTTTGTCTAAAACTTCTTTGTAGCCTTCAGATAAGTTATATAAGCTGGCCATATTTAACCCCACCCTTTCGAAAAGTAAGCCATGATTTTGTCTAGTTCATCTGTCTGTTCTTCGATAAATGTATATACATCTTGTTTAATAATTTCTTCTGCAGTTTCTATGTCTGATAAACTGGCGACTGCTGTTTTTGTGACGTAAACATTACTTACAGTCGAAATTAAAATACTGATATGATCATCTTCTCTTGCGATTTCTCTCATAAACTCAAAGCCGTCTACCTTGAATTTATGGCGCACTACTGCACCTTGTTCAAAATACATTTGATTATCCCTCCACTTTTTGATATTGTAGAGGCTGAAAAAACTGATGTAATTTTCAACCTCTACTCTGACTGTTAGCAATTGCCGTTGCTAGCAGTCTTTTTTAATATTTGATAATGAATAACGTAATATACTCTTCTCCGTCATCGACTGCTTCCTCTGTTTCATCTTCTTCGAAGTACCAGACATCAAAGAACAGATAAACTGCTAACGATAAAAGCAATGACCACGCTGCTGATATAATGAAATCTTGTGTGATAAATGTCAGGACGGATGTACTTGCAAAGCAGAATGCGTATGCGATCCAGAATGATTTTTGCATTTTTCTTTCTCCTGTTCATATGTTTTTTGAATGGCTCCATGCTTCCACATAAACTCAAACCAGTATTGGCATAATTCCGCGCTAGGTTGTTTTTGTGTTTTTTCTGACATGCTAAGTCTTCTCCTCTCTTGTTAATTAATTTGAAAAGCAGTTTACTTTATGTTTTAATCTCTACCGATTCTTATCAGCATGATTAAAATTGCTATATTCATAATCAAGTGGATAACGAGTAATAGATTTGTCATAACCATTTGATATTCTCCTTTCATGTATAATGTTGTTATCGCTACTGCGTTAGATTGGAGGTGTTGATCATGAATAAAGAAGAATTCTTTAAATATTTCGATGAACGTTATACTGAAATATCAAGAGAAACTTTAGATAAACATGCATCAGATATATTCAACTCTATTGAAGAAAATCATGAATATTACACAGAAAATGAAAAAGAAATTTTATTTTCTGTACTTCACCACGAAGTAACAAATCGTGAAGTGCTTAAAGAGTTTTTAGGAAATCAATTTGATTTTTCCTAATTCGATGTAGTTTGTCTGAAAATCTTTTTGATTCATTTACTTTAAAAGGCTTTCCTATAGCTTTTTTATAATTCCTAGCATTCCTAATCTCCTCCGCCAAGATGACGATTAGGAGTGCTATTTTGATTGCTTTGAGTTTGAACATTTTGTTTCACCTCCTTTGCGGCTTTTCTCGCACTTCTTTAATATCAACTTTTAATGCATCACAGATTTTTTTCACTGTTAGGAATCCAGGATTGTTGTTTTCTAATTCAGCTGATCGGATTGTAGAATTTTGCAATCCTGTTAACTTAGCTAGTTGATAACGACTTAATCCCTTTTTCTCTCTTAATTCTTTCAAATTCAGCATGATGACACTCCTTATTGTTTGTAACGGAATTTCGTTATATACTTATCTCAACCCCACATAAACTGGGAGGTGATGGCCTTGCTTATGCGAGGTTTTAAATCACCCTGTGGTTCTATAGATAAGTAAATCTAAATTCAGAGCATCGTTTGTTGTGCTCCATCGCCAACTGAGGCGTTAAAAAGGTATGCGTACTGTAAGGTAGTAACTTATAGGACGCTAGACTTTGATTGAACACCTAAGCTCATTACAGGGCTGGGGACGATACCAGCAAAACTTGAGCTGTTAGTCGTGGCGACTAGAATCAAACAAAATTTCCGTAGCACATGCTTTCCACGACAAAGCATGTGTTTTTTAATTCGTTCTCTCGATTGTGGGTAGGATGTTGTTGTCTTTAAGTAAGTCGTAAATAAACAGTCTGCCCTTTTGCGTCCATTTAGTGTTCATACGTACTGATGTGCTACCGTCTTTATGTTCAATTTCTGTAGTTGATGAATGTGTATAGCCTTTGTCGTGTAAGTTTGAATAAAGTAACCATTGTCCTGATTGCTTGTATTGAACTTTCAATTCATGCAGCAACTTGTTGAGTGCTTGAGCTGACATACCATAGTCCTTTGCAATCTGACCTACTGTCACTAAACTTTTGTTGTTTAAAATCGTATCTAAGTAAGATGCTTTAGGTTCATATTCAGCAATCTTTTGCTTCTGCATATTATTTTCAAGTTGTAACTGTTGTTTCTCTTTCTGCTCTTCAATCCACAATTCAGCACGCTTAACTGGATCATCTATCATATAACTTGCGATAGGTTGTGAGATTTGTCGTTCCATTTCATTAAACTTATTAATGTACGCCATTTTAAAATCGTTGTGACCTTGAATATTGAATATATATAAAATGAAACCGTCTTTAGTGAGTAGGTATTCTTTTCGAGTTTCGCCCTTAGCATCTTTATATTCACTAAGTACGATTAACGAGCTCACATTTGAGCCGGTTAAAATTTTCTCCAATCCTCTAATTACATTTTTGTGTGTTCTATTTAATTCATTTGCTACTACTCGACTAGAAACAACTGCCCCTAATTTCGAGTTGTTTTCAATTTTGATTTCTTGTAATGCTTGCATAATGTTTATGCTCCTTTCTGCTATACTCCTTTTAGGAGGTGATTATTTTATGAACGATAGTTATAAAGAACTTCTTAAAATGTTAGTCCCAATAATTGCTGTTGTTGTATCTTATTTGTTAGGGTTAGTCTCATCTAGAAGTAACTATGAAAAATCAGTTAAAAAAGAAATATATAATAATTACTACAGCGAAATATTAAAGTTGTGCTATGGGTTGCCTTCTCAATCACTGTTAAACTTCTTTTCTTTCATTGCTTACTATCACGATGAAAAGTTATCTAAAATAATTATTGAAAACTTTCAATACGTCCCTAATACAATACTTGTAAGTTGGAAAAAGTATAATTTGACACTTAAAAAGTACAATCATGAAACTTTAAATGAAGACATTCAAAAAAAAGAAGTTTTAGTTAAAATACTTGATTATCACAGTCATTTAATTATCAAAAAATCTTTGCAAGAATCGGAAAAATTATCAGAAGAATTAAAATTACCGCAATTATCCACACAACTACTTTCTGGAATGTATTCGACAGAACATTACAGAAATGCATTGCCAAAACAAGAATTAATCCAGAAATACTGCCTGCAAGAACTGTTATAAGTTCGTTCATGACTTTTCGCTCTGATGTAAGGTAACACTCCTGCATTTAACAATAAGTCCGCCTTTAAAATGATGGACTGAATATCTATCCTCATTCTGTTCACTGCCATGAGTAGTTTGAGGTTTTTTGTTTTGTTCTTGCATGTGATTTCCTCCTCTACTCAAAATCTTCAATTGTCAAAGTTTCAATACGTTTTTGATAACGATATAAATAGAACTTTTTTATCATTTCATACATTCCTGCAGCTTCTTCATACTCTTTTTCGCTTAAGTCTGAGTTGAGCGTTACTCCAAATGCTGATAATGTAAGCTTTCTTATTAAATCGTGTATTTCACTGGCATATGTTTTATAGTGTTCAAAACACCCTAATCCATGTTCATATTTTTTAAGTGATAAAGGATGTCCTAATACAATTCTGTCAGTACTTCTTAGTTGTTTTGTGAAGTCAAACTTTTTATTGATTGCATCAAAATCCTTTTGGTCAATTTTCACTTTATTGAATATTGCACCTGAGCTAATTGGTTTCGTGCCACCCAACCTTTTACTTACTTCGCGTTCTACAATTTCAATCAATTCTTGTTTTGTTAATGTGATTTGCTCCATTGTTTCCTCCTATTACGGTTTAACCGTTATTATTGGTTAAAAAAATAATGTCATTGTAAGTGACGTTAAACTCCTTCTCTATTTTTTGTAATTGCGGTATGTTAGGAAATGTTTTTGCTTTTTCCCAATTATGCCATACATCTGCAGAGACACCTACTTTCTTTCCTGCTTGAGCTTGTGTTAAATCATACTTGGCTCTCAACATTTTTAATGTATATGGTTCTTTACTCACTTGTACTTCAACCATCTTGTCACCTCCTATTGTAAGAACTGTTTAAAGTATATTACGGTTTAAACGTAATGTCAACACTAAAACCGTATTTTTTATTTTGCACTTGTATATTTTACGGATAAGTCGTATAATAAAACTAAGCTATTAGATGAAAGGAATGAAAAACATGCTTGGAAATAAGGAAGTTATGGCTAAAAATATTTCTCGTTTTATGAAAGAAAATAACGTTGATAGAAAGAAATTATCAGATGATTTAAAAGTGAAATATACAACTCTATCTGATTGGATTAATGCTAAAACATACCCACGCATTGATAAGATAGAATTACTCGCTGATTATTTCAATGTTACTAAAGCTGACTTAGTAGAGGATAAAGAAAAACAAGTATTAGATACATTACCAGTAAAAAAGATTCCAGTACTTGCGAAAATATCTGCAGGCTTGCCTATTTATACCGAAGAAAATTTGATAGATTACATATACTTTGCTAAAAAAGACCTTGCGCCTGGTAAAGAAGAATTCGGTTTAAAGGTTTCTGGTGATAGTATGGATAAATTATTTGATGACGGAGATATAGTCATTGTAGAAAAAGATTCAGTGGTAGAAAATGGCCAACTCGGTGTGGTTATGATAAATGGTTATAATGCTACAGTTAAGAGAGTCAGATACAATGGTGATCAAATTATACTTATTCCGGAGTCTAATAATACAAATCATTATCCACAAGTGTATGGAGAAAATGATGAAGTCATAATTATTGGCAGAGTTATAGCAAGTCAAAAATTATTTTAAATAAAAGGAGAAACAAAATATGGAAAAACAAAACGATGGTTGTTTAGGGTGTGCTACATTACTACTGTCGATACCTATTATGGGAATGGGATGCTTAGCATTATTAATTTTAATTGGATTATTTTTTGAACTAATGAAATGGATATTTACATCAATTTTTTAAGGAGAAATGTATAATGAAAAAGTTTTTAGGTTTTATTGTGATTGCTACTTTTATTTTATCCGCATGCGGTAAAAATTATGATGTTAAAGATGTTACAAAAGGATTTAAAGATGATGGTTTAGCTGTAAATGAAGAAAGAGAAATGACTAAAGACGATTACGGTATAGCACCTATGAAAGCTAAAGAAGGTGTAATATTCGGTGTTGAAAAAGGCTATGACGATCAATATATGAATGGTCGCTTAATGAAGTTCGATAATAAAGATGATTTAGATCAAACTAAAAAATATTATGATGACTTAGGAAAAGAGAGTGCGATGTTTTATTCACATACTTATAAAAGTGAAGATGGTAAGTTTCTAATTCAAATGAATGGAGATATTGACGATAAAACATTTGAGAAATATAAAAAATCAATGGAAAATACACTGAAATAATAACTCCCCCTCCACTCTGGGGCGAAGGAGGTTGAGGATGGGAAGTAACGAAGTTAATAGTATAAAGGAGGTTGAGGGAGCCAAGTGTCAAAATTTAATTTTAATCAAAGAATTCACAAACTAAAAACTTCAGGCAACTTTAAATTTAAGAATATAGATCACCAATTACACTATTTGCTACGTAAATTCGAATCAGAAAAGAAGCACAAAGGTTATTACCCTAAATTTAAACAAGGAGATATTGTTTTTGTTGATTTCGGCTTAAATATAAATCATGAGTTTTCAAATTCTCACTTTGCTATTGTTTTAAATCATAATGATAGTAATAAAGAAGATATTATAAATGTTGTTCCACTTTCCTCTAAATACAATCCTAAGTATCTTAAAATAAATATTGATATGAAAATAAAATATATAAAAAATGCTATAAATACACTTAATGATAAAAAGAAAGAGTATGAAAAGCTTTTGAAAGAATTAAACGAATTTAATCCACACGAAATGTCTGATGAAGAGATGCAATTAAAGTTCACTGAATTTATCAAATGGAAAAACGTATCATCTCCAAAAATTAATAAGATTGATAAAGACGTTAAAAAAACTGAAGATGCTATTGAAAAGCTTAAAAATTTAAACAATAAAACTTATGCATGTGTTAATTCGTTTCAGCCTATTAGCAAATTTAGAATTAAGAATATTTATCCAAAGGAAATTAGTAATGTAAGCGTTGATACTTTAACACTTTTAGCTATAATTAATCAAATAAATTTAGATTTGCTTTCCTTGCCAAAAATTGAATAAGGTGCTATTATACCAATATATAAGGGTTTAACCCCTAAACATTATTGATATTCGCTATTCATCTACGAATAGTAAACCGTGTAATCTTATAATTATAAGTGGCACCTATTTTATATAGGTGTCTTTTTTTATGCAATTCAGGGTACACCACCGTACCCTTATTATTTTTACCTTTTTTGAGGAGGAATGTTAATGAAAGTCGCAATATACACAAGAGTAAGTACGTTAGAGCAAGCAAACGAAGGTTATTCTATCGGAGAACAAGAGCGGAAATTGAAACAATTTTGCGATATAAACGATTGGAAAGTCGTAGATGTTTATGTAGACGCTGGTATATCAGGCGGCTCTCTTAAACGTCCGTCTTTACAAAAGTTACTTAATGATATTGATAAGTTTGATATGATACTCGTTTATAAATTAGACCGCTTAACGCGTTCAGTGCGTGACTTACTGGACCTCTTAGAAATCTTCGACCAGAACAACGTTGCTTTTAGAAGTGCGACAGAGGTTTATGATACTACAAATGCAATGGGACGCTTATTTGTTACGCTAGTAGGCGCAATGGCAGAGTGGGAACGTGCTACAACGAGAGAGCGTACGTTATACGGTAAAGAAGGGGCGTTAGAGAGTGGTAAATATCTAGGTCATGTTCCTTTTTATTACGATCTAGTGGATAACAAATTGATTCCGAATGAAAATAGAAAATATGTAGATTACATTATTAAAAGATTGAAAGAAAATATCTCAGCAACACAAATTGGTAAAGAATTAAGTAATATGAAAGATACTCCCGTCAAGTTCAATAAGACAATGGTAATTCAAATACTACATTCGCCTACTGCACACGGCCACACGAAATACGGTAAATTTTTTAAAGAAAATACACATGAACCTGTCATTACTCAAGAAGATTATAATACGGCTATAAAGATATTAAGTACCCGAAGACATACGTATAAACAAAATCACACTTCTATTTTTAGAGGCAAGATAGAATGCCCTAATAATTGCGGTAGGTTTTTACATCTAAATGTAAATAAAATCAAGCGTGCTGATGGGAGCTACTATCTAAGACAATATTATAAATGCGATAAATGTTCCAGAGAGAAAAAGCCTTCTACTATTATCAGATACGACATGATGCAACAAGCGTTTATGAAATATCTTAACAATTTAAGTTTTGATACTATCGAACCTCCTGAAAATAATGATGACCAAGAACAATTCGAAATAGATATCGCTAAAGTCATGCGTCAACGAGAAAAATATCAAAAAGCATGGGCTATGGATCTAATGACTGATGATGAATTTAAAGCAAGAATGAAAGAAACAGATACGTTGTTAAAACAAGCCTCTGAAAAAGAAGTTGAAAACAACGAACTAGAATTTGAACAAGTGGTTAAGATTCAAAAATTACTACAAAAAAGTTGGAAGAATTTGAGTGAAGATAAGAAAGAAGATTTGATAGCTGCGACTATAGATAAGATTCAAATTGAATTAATAAGAGGAAATAAAACAGTCAACAGTCCTAACGAGGTTAAGATTAAAGATGTTTCATTTTTATTGTAGTGTGTGGTATTAGCATTTTGATTGTGATTTAACATACAAAACCACACAAAAAAAGCCCACCTAACTTAATAGGTGGGTCTTGTTATGTA
>OKWY01000074.1_pt1 | contig 44491 bp, 33 predicted proteins | sample 1607041 | NCBI WGS metagenome assembly OKWY01 (sample SAMN07501038, study PRJEB24779) | human gut metagenome | isolation source: stool | host: human infant | place: USA: Pittsburgh, PA | reverse complement strand
AAAAAGTTCGCCCTGCTCGGCCCGGCGTGGACGTGAGCGCGAAAAAGTTCGCCCAGCGCACGAAAAATGGCTCAAAACCGGCGCTTTGTGGCGTGCTGGGCGAACTTTTTCGCGAATACACCGCTGGATGGGTCACGCCGGGCGAACTATTTCGCGCCTGTTGTGGCAAAGGTCGTCATTCTGACGGATTTTTCGTCGAAAAGAGACGTTTTTTGAGTAGGAACGACGACGTTCATAACGCTGGGCGCTCTCAGGCGCCGCGGCCGGGCCCAGGCCAGCCGCGCCTTCAACGCCCCAAACGAAGCGCCCGCCCACGCGTCATGCGGGGCGGGCGGCAACACTCAGAATGCTCGGAAGGCAAGCAATACAAACGACACTACGGCCGCAAGCAGCGCAAGCGTCGTACGCTCACTTCTTCTCGAGCGTCACGCGGTACACGTTGGTCTCGCGCAGCTGGAAGCCGGCGCGCTGGTACAGGCGGTTCGCGGCCTCGCGCGAGGGGCGCGAGGTGAGGTCGACGGTGCGGGCACCGATCTTCTGGGCGTGCTCGATTGCAGCGACCACGAGGGACTGACCGGCACCCTGGCCGCGGGCGGCCTCGTCGACGACGACGTCCTCGACCCACGCGCGCACGCCCGTGGGGATCTCGAAGGTGGCCAGCGACAGCATGCCGAGGATCGGGTGGTTGCCCTCCGCGTCAGCGGCGTCGGGGCGGAACACGAAGAGATGCACGCCGGACTGGGAGAGGAAGCGCTCCACGTCGGCCTCACTCATGGGGGCGGCGGAGCGGGACAGCTGGGGGATCAGGCGCCCCATGGCCTCGTGGATTTCGGGCGTGGCGGCGGTGATAAGTTCGACGGTCATGTTTCTCCTAACGTTAGGTCCAATTGTAGCGGGCCGAGGCCGGGGCTGGTCGCGCGATCTGAGCGTCCTACGCGCGCTCGAGGAGGAGGGCGACCTCGGCGTGGGTCGTGTGCGGGAACATGTCGAAGACGCGGCCCTCGATGGGGCGCAGGGTGGGCATGGCCGCCAGGTCCGTGGCCAGCGAGGTGGGATTACACGAGGAGTAGATGACGCGGGGCGCGTCGCACTCGTTGAGGTAGGCGGCCAGGTCGGTCCCGATGCCTCGGCGCGGAGGGTTCACGACGATGACGTCGGGCACGTCCTCGGGCGACTGGGCGCGCGCCCACGTGGTCGCATCGTCCGCGATGAAGGACGCCGCTGACCGCGACAGGCCCGCGTGGCGGGCGGCGCTGATCGCCGAGGAGATCGCCCCGGAGGATACCTCGACGCCGGTGACGCGCGGGAATCCGGCGCGCGCGGCGGCGAGGGCGAAGCCGCCGACGCCGCAGTACAGGTCCCACAGGCTCTCGGGCAGCCGCCCGTCGGCGAAGGGACGGGAGGCCCACAGTGAGGCCTGCTCGTACAGGGCGGAGGCTACGTGCGCGTTCGTCTGCGCGAAGGAACGAGGCCCCAGTTCGAGCCCCTCAACCGACAGTGGCAACGTTCGGGCGCGCGTCAGGATGATCTCGTCGGGGCCCTCGACGATGGCCTCATGCGTGGGGTGAATGTTCGCGGTGACGACGTGTGCGCTGGGCACGAGGTCGCGCAGCAGCGGCAGCGCCGAGCGGATCTCGGAGACGCGGTCGCGCGTGCGCAGGACGAAGCGGATCATGAGGCGCTGGCGCTCGCCCACGGTGATGAGGATGTTCTTGAGTTCCCCGCGTTTGGTGGGAACGTCGTAGGGAGTCAGGTCCAGGGAACGGATGAAGCGCTTGAGGCCGGGAGTTGCGCGGTTGATCGCGGGGTGCTGGATGGGGCAGCCGGGCAGGTCGACGCCGCGACGGTCGGGGCCCAGGATGCCCAGGGTGGGGCGTCGGCGGGTTCCTCCGACGACGAGTTTCGCGCTCGTACGAAATCCCTTCTCGGGGGACGAGGCCGGGGCCAGCCAGGCGATGTTGCCGGCTCCTGGGACGGGGGAGAGGGTTGCCGCGACGGCCTCCACCTTGCCGGCGAGCTGACGCTCGTAGGGCTGGGGGAGGAGGGAGCAGGACCGGCAGGTTCCGGCGTCAAAGTGGTCGCAGCGCATTGCTCCAGTGTAAGTGGGGGCGGGGCGCACCGTCAGGTACGCCCCGCCCCCATCTGTGGTGGTTAAGCCCACGCGTGCTTAGGACTTGGCCAGGCGCGAGCGGCGGATGAACGCCGTGCCTGCTCCCGCGGCGATCAGCGCGGCTGCCACAGCGAGCAGCGCGTTGGTGCCGGTGCGTGCCAGGCCGCCCTTGCCGCCCTGCTCGGGGGCGGGCGCCGGGGCTGCGGAGGGCTGCGCGCTCGGAGCGGCGCTCGGGTCCTCGGCGGGTGCCGGGGGAGCGGTAACCGTCAGGAGAGCGGTCGCGGAGACGACCGGCGCAGTGGACTCGGCGACGACCGTGTGGTTCCCGGCCTCGGTGTCGGCAGGGATCGTCACCGCGGCGGCGAACTCGCCGTTTTCATCCGTGGTGGCGGTGCCGACCTCGACGGGCTCAGAGTGCAGCGTGATCGTCACGGCGGACTCGGGAGCGAAGCCCGTGCCCCTCACGGTGACGGTCTTGCCGGCCTCGACGCTCGAAGGCTCGACGATCACTGCGGGGGTCGAGAGCTTGTCGGCCTCGACGGTGACCGACTTGACGGTCGTGTCCTTGCCGAAGCCCTTGAGGGCGTACGCCGGGTTGTCGTACTCGAGGGTCACGCGAGCGGTCTGGTTCGAGCCGATGGTGAAGGGGCCGACGCCCTCCTTGAGCTCGGCGACCGTCAGGCCCTTGATGACCTGGCCGTCGACGGTGACCTTGTACTTCGCGTAGGCGTCCGTGAAGCCCTCGGTGTCGAAGGAGACGCGCACGCCGGAGGCGACCTTGTCGCCGGAGGTGATGGAGGCCGTGAAGCTGGTCTCGCCGGTCTTGGGGGTGGGGGCCTTGAACTTTTCGAGGCCGGAGGCGGGGATCGTGGTCGCCTCGGTGCCGATGGTGGTCAGGCCGGTGGGCACGTAATTGGGCGTGCCGTTCGTGGTGACCGTGACGACGGGGAGGATCTCGTCGGGCTTCGCGGGCAGCGTGATGACGAGGTCGTTGCCCTCGACCTTGTAGGTCAGAGCAGCGTCGGAGCCGTCCAGCTTCACCGAGGAGATATCGTTGGCGCCGGCGCCGCGCAGCGTGATCGTGCCGTCGGCGGGCCACTTCTCGATGCCCAGGTAGATGTGAGAGTCATCGACCATGGTCTTGCCCCAGGTTTCGATGGGGAAGTGGGTCGGGCGCGAGTTGTTAAGAATGCCGGGGTGAGCGCGGTTCCAGTCGCCGATGCCCTTGAGGACAGAGGCGTCCCACGGGTCGTAGGAGCCGTCGAACTTCGGGCCGACGTTGAAGAGGAACTGGCCGCCCAGGGCCACGGTCGAGAACATGTTGCCCACGATCTCGGTGGTCTTGGTGTGGGCGCCGCCGGGGGCCTTACGCAACGCCGTCGTGTTGTCGACGTCGATCATGTGGTCCCAGTCTTCCTCGGAGTAGTCCGGGTAGCCGGTGTCCTTGAACTTGGGAGCAGCGTCGTCCCAGTTGGCGTAGCCCCAGGTCTTGTGGAAGATCGACACGGCCGACTCCCAGGGACCCTGGGTCTGCTCGGACTGCATCTCGTTGTCCCAGCCGACCTCGAAGTCCGCGCGATCGTTGCCCACGCGGGAGTTGATCATGATGTTCGGCTGGAGCTCGTGGGCCCATGTACGCAGCTGGTCGGACTGCTCAGGGTTCGGCTTGCCCATGTCGTACCAGAGCTCGGCGATCTCGCCGTACTTGCCGCCGAGGAGTTCCTTGAGCTGCTCATGGATGTAGTCCATGTAGCCCTCTTCGTTCAGCGTGTTGTCGTTACGCCACGGGTTTTCGGGCTGCTTCTCCCAGTCGATGTTGGAGAAGTAGAGGCCGAACTTGATGCCGACCTTCTTGCAGGCCTGCGACAGCTCGAGGAGCGGGTCGCGGTGCGAGGGTGACTGCTTCGTGAAGTTGTAGTCGGTCGTGGCCGTGTCCCACATGGCGAAGCCGTCGTGGTGCTTGGAGGTGATGAGCAGCATCTTCATGCCGCTGTCCTTGGCCTGCTGACACCACGCGGTCGCGTCGAAGTTGGGGGCCTCGAAGGTCTGGGCGGTGGCCAGGTACTCGTCGCGCGGGATGCCCTGCAGCGGGATACGGGAGTCCCAGGTCTGCTGGTGGCCCCACGCCTTGATCTGCTCGGGGTAGCCCACTTCCTGCTTCTGGCCCTTGTACCAGCCTGCGTAGGAGGAGTAGACGCCCCAGTGGATGAACATGGCGTACTTCATGTCCTGCCACTGTGCGACCTTTGCCTGGTCAGAGGCTGCGACGGCTGCGGGAATCGCGTAGCGCGCGTCGTAGGTGGTCTGGGGGGCGGTGGTGCCGGACTCGGCACCGTCGGCTGCTGGCGTGTCGGCCAAGGCGGGACCTGCCATTCCTAGTGTCAGTAGGCCGGCGAGGAGGCTGCCAGCCAGTCGGTTCGTGATGCGCATCAAGTCTCCATTGATTGACGGGACTCTCGATCGTTGAGAGCGTTACTAGTTTGCCAGAGGAGGGGTGTAGCACGCCACTTTCGGATTTTGTAAAAACTTACGACCGGCTTTCGCTTCGCTTACGCATACTTGACACTGTGGAACTTTTGGTATCGCTAGGCCGCGTTTCGTCTAGCCAGGTGGAGTGGAATAAAAATCAAGCCAGCAAAGTTGAGTACATCAGACTCAGGTTTTGAGTGACTCAAACTTTCGGGGTCTGGCGATGGAATAAAAGTCGGCCCAGAGAAGTTGAGTACATCAGACTCAAGTTTGAGAGCTTCGGGTTGCGGAATAAAAACCCTGCTCCTAAAGTTGAGTACATCAGACTCAAGGATGTGTCGGGGTCCTCCCGGCACCACAAAGACCACATAGACCAACGCGAGCCGCTCCGGAAACGGAGACGGCCTAGCGAACGAAAGGACAACAACCATGGCACGTGCAGTCGGCATCGACCTCGGTACCACCAACTCCGCTATCGCCGTCCTCGAAGGCGGCGAGCCCACCATCATCCCCAACGCTGAAGGCGCCCGCACGACCCCCTCGGTCGTCGCCTTCTCCAAGACCGGTGAGGTCCTGGTCGGCGAGATCGCCAAGCGTCAGGCGGTCACCAACGTTGACCGCACCATCTCCTCCGTCAAGCGCCACATGGGCACTGACTGGACCACGGAGATCGACGGTAAGAAGTACACCGCGCAGGAGATTTCCGCGCGCATCCTCATGAAGCTGAAGGCTGACGCCGAGGCCTACCTGGGCGAGCCCGTCACCGAGGCCGTCATCACCGTCCCCGCCTACTTCAACGACGCTCAGCGCCAGGCCACGAAGGATGCCGGTCAGATCGCCGGCCTCAAGGTCGAGCGCATCGTCAACGAGCCCACGGCCGCGGCCCTGGCCTACGGCCTCGAAAAGGGTAAGGAAGACGAGCTCATCCTGGTCTTCGACCTCGGTGGTGGCACCTTCGACGTGTCCCTCCTCGAGGTGGGCAAGGATGACGATGGCTTCTCCACCATTCAGGTGCGCGCCACCTCCGGCGACAACCACCTTGGTGGCGACGACTGGGATCAGCGCATCGTCAACTGGCTGATCGACCAGGTCAAGGCCAAGACCGGCGCCGACCTGTCCAAGGACGCGGTCGCCCTCCAGCGCCTGAAGGAAGCCGCTGAGCAGGCGAAGAAGGAGCTGTCCTCCGCGACCTCCACGAACATCTCGCTGCAGTACCTGTCCATGACCGCCGACGGCCCCATCCACCTGGATGAGACCCTGACGCGCGCCAAGTTCGAGGAGCTGACCTCCGACCTGCTCGAGCGCACCAAGAAGCCCTTCCGCGATGTCATGGCCGAGGCCGGCGTGACCGTCTCCGAGATCGACCACGTCGTGCTCGTCGGCGGCTCCACCCGTATGCCCGCCGTCACCGAGGTCGTCAAGGAGCTGACCGGCGGCCGCGAGCCCAACAAGGGTGTCAACCCCGATGAGGTCGTCGCCGTGGGCGCTGCCCTGCAGGCCGGCGTCATCCAGGGTGACCGCAAGGACGTCCTGCTCATCGACGTGACCCCGCTGTCGCTCGGCATCGAGACCAAGGGTGGCGTCATGACCAAGCTCATCGACCGCAACACGGCCATCCCGACCAAGGCCTCGGAGATCTTCTCCACCGCCGAGGACGGCCAGCCCTCCGTGCTCATCCAGGTCTACCAGGGCGAGCGTGAGTTCGCCCGTGACAACAAGCTGCTCGGCACCTTCGAGCTGTCCGGCATCGCCCCGGCTCCCCGTGGCGTGCCGCAGATCGAGGTTACCTTCGACATCGACGCGAACGGCATCGTTCACGTCTCCGCGAAGGACCGCGGCACCGGCAAGGAGCAGTCGGTGACGATCACCGGCGGTTCCTCCCTGCCCAAGGAGGACATCGACCGCATGGTGCGCGAGGCCGAGGAGCACGCCGCCGAGGACAAGAAGCGCCGCGAAGAGGCCGACACCCGCAACCAGGCTGAGCAGACCGTCTACGCGACGGAGAAGCTGCTCAAGGACGAGGCCGACAAGATCTCTGAGGCGACCCGCGAGGCCGTCCAGAAGGACGTCGACGCCGTCAAGGAAGCCCTCAAGGGTGACGACATCGAGGCCGTGAAGACCACCATGGCGACCCTGTCCGAGTCCGGCATGAAGATTGGCCAGGAGATCTACGCCAAGCAGCAGGCCGACGAGGCCGGCGCCCAGTCCGCGCCCGCGCAGGACGACGTCGTGGACGCCGAGATCGTTGACGAGGACAACAAGTGAGCACCGAAGAAACCAACGGTTTCTCGGCGCCCAACGAAGACGCCAACGTCGCCGGGGCCGACTCCTTCGAGTCGGCCCCGGCCGGCCAGGCGGCCGAGAACAACGAGACCGCGCCCGGCGCGGACGCCGCCTCCCAGGCCTCGTCCGAGGGCTCGACCGACGACATGAGCGCCTTCGAGGAACAGATCGAGGACTCTGAGCTCGCCAAGGCCCTCGAGCGCATCGCGAGCGTCGAGGATCAGCTGGCCCGCGCCAACGCGGAGCTGTACAACCAGGGCCAGGAGTACGCCAACTACGTGCGCCGCTCCAAGGAGGCCATCCCCGGTCACAAGACCGCGGGTCAGGACGAGGTCATCGAGTCGCTCATCAGCGTTCTCGACGACATCGCCGCCGCCCGCGCGCACGGCGACCTGGAGGGCGGCCCCTTCGCGTCGATCGCTACGAAGCTTGAGGAGACGCTCAAGACGCGTTTCGAGCTCGAGCGCTACGGCGCCGAGGGTGACGACTTCGATCCCGCCCTGCACGATGCCCTCATGGCGACCACCAGCCCGGACGTTGACCATCCCGTCATCGGGCAGGTTCTCGCCAGTGGCTACCGCCGTGGCGAACGCGTCGTGCGCGCCGCGAAGGTGCTGGTGAACAACCCTGAATGACATCGACACGCTCGCAACTGAAAGAGAGGTGACACGCGCGTGAGTGAACAGGAATGGTTCTCCAAGGACTTCTACAAGGTCCTCGGAGTCGACAAGACGGCGGACAAGAAGGCCATCACGAAGGCCTACCGCAAGCTGGCTCGGCAGTGGCACCCGGATCAGAACCCGGGCGACAAGGCGGCCGAAGCCAAGTTCAAGGAAATTGGCGAGGCATACGCCGTCCTGTCCAATGACAAGGATCGTAAGCGTTATGACGCGATCCGAGCGATGGCCGGCGGCGGGGCACGCTTCTCCGCCGGATCGGGCGGCGCGGGTGGCTTCGAGGATCTCTTCGGGGCCTTCGGCGGTGGTGGCGGCTTCGGTGGCGGCGGCCATAACGTGCGCTTCCAGACCTCCGGCATGCCCGGCGGTGGGGCTGGTTTTGAGGACATCCTCTCCGGCCTCTTCGGCGGCGGCGGCGGTAGCGCTCGCTTCGGGGGCGACCCCTACGGTTCGCCCTTCGGCGCCGCTGGCCACGCTCAGCAGACGGCACCCACCCCCGAAAAGGGTGGGACGGTGCGTGCGAAGCTGGCGATCTCCTTCCGTCAGGCCCTGAATGGCGCGACCCTGACCATCAAGGTCGGCGGCTCTCCGATCAAGGTCCGCATTCCCGCGGGTATCAAGGACGGGCAGAAGGTTCGCGTCAAGGGCCACGGCAAGCCCGGCACGCATGGCGGTCCCGCCGGCGACCTTGAGGTCGCTGTGACCGTCAAGCCGCATCCCGTGTTCTCGCGCGAGGGTGATGACCTGGTCGTCTCCCTGCCCGTGACCGTGTCCGAGGCCATCCTTGGTGCCGTCGTCGACATCCCGATGATCGACGGCAACACGGCCACGGTCAAGGTGCCCGCGGGATCCTCCTCGGGCTCCGAGATCCGCGTGCGCGGCGGGGGAGTGAAGACCTCCAAGGCGACAGGTGACCTGATCGCCCGCGTGGCCATCCAGGTCCCCGAAAAGCCGAGCAGCGACCTCAAGAAGCTCGCGAAGGAGATGGCGAAGGCCGAGGGTGACCTCAACGTGCGCGCATCCCTGTTCGAGGCCGTGGAGGAGTAAGCCGTGGCGACGACTGGAACGGACGACGCGATCACGTTCGTCATCTCGGTTGCGGCCGAGCTGGCGGGCATGCACCCGCAGACCCTGCGCCAGTACGACCGCCTCGGCCTGGTGATCCCCGCCCGCACCAAGGGGCGGGGGCGCCGCTACACGAAGCGCGACGTGCAGCGCCTGCGCGACGTGCAGCGGATGAGCCAGGAAGAGGGCATCAACCTGGCGGGCATCCGACGCATCCTCGAGCTCGAGCGGCGCGTCGAGGCCTTGGAGGAGGAGCGGGACGCCCTGCGTGGAGCGGTCGCCGCGGCCGAAGCCAAGCGCAATCGCGTGTTCGCTGCGTCTGCGGACGGTCAGGTCATGCCGATGCGACGAGGCCAGCGCCCGTGGGATAGTTCCTCGAAGTCCGAGGCTCGTTCTGGCGGATCTCTCACCGTGTGGAATCCGGTGAGGGCGCTCGCGGCGCTCGCCTCCTCCGAGGCCCCGGGGCGCAGCGCGCTTCCGGCTGCGCCGCGATCGAAGGCGCGCGCGGTGATTGAGGGGACGATCGTCTCTGGCCGCTAGGGCATCGAGACATAAAGGACTGCGGGACCCATCCACTGGATGGGTCCCGCAGCATATTCGATCGAGGATCCGGGGGCACACAGGATCCCCGACCGAAGCCTGGAACAGGCAACAGGCTTTCGCCTGCTGAACATAGTTTTACCAGGTCACGGCTGGTTTCGATAGTTGATTGATGGGGTGTGGGCCGCTTGCGCAAACGTGCAAGGGGTGTGTGAAATGCGTGCGTCAGATTTGCAACTATTTTTCGGAAATGCCCTCTGACCTGCAATTATGTCGGTGGGTGGGCGTTTTCCTTGTGATTGCTCATGTTGTGAGATGTTGGGGCGGCGCTGCTCGGTGTCTGACGGGCCGTTATTAACCGGTGGGATATATCGATGCCGTCACAGAGAGATGGCGTGGATAACGTCGGTATGCAATACGTAACTATCTGTGCAGGTCAGGTGTGTATCAGCGTGTCGCGCACGGATGGCGGTGCCCGCGGCGCCCCTTGTTTGTGTCCTGATAGAAAGGGTTGAGATGCGTCAGCGGCGCGACCGATGCCCCGCATGCGTTAACGTGGACGCATGACGAAATCTTCGCATCACCTGTCGGTGCGCTCGCGCGTGGCCAAAGCGGCCGGCGGTGCCGCCCGCTTCGCCTCCCGGGCCCTCGGACGTGGATCCGGCGGCATGATCGGCGGCGAGGTAGCCATGCGCATCTCGCCGAAGTTCCTCTCGGAGCTGGCAGCCCCCTACTCCTCCGCCATCGTGACCGGCACGAACGGAAAGTCGACGACGACCCGCATGGTGCGCGCAGCGCTCGAAAGCGCCGGTCCCGTCGCCTCCAACATCAACGGCGACAACATGACCTCGGGCGTTATTACGGCCCTCATGCAGGGCAAGGGGGCGACGCGAGCCGCCCTCGAGGTCGACGAGATGCACGTGCCCGCCGTCGCCGCCGACGTCAATCCGGCGGTCTTTGTGTACCTGAATCTCTCGCGCGATCAGCTCGACCGCGTCGGCGAGATCGGCTCTGTCGAGCGTCGCCTGCGTGACGGGGCATCTGCCCATCCGGATGCCATCGTCGTCGCCAACTGCGACGACCCCCTCATCGTCTCGGCCGCCGCCGACAATCCGAATGTCGTGTGGGTTGCGGCCGGTGGAGGCTGGGGTGGCGACTCTGCCGCGTATCCGCGCGGCGGACGCGTCGTCCGCTCCGGCGACGACTGGCACCTGATCCCCGCATTCGAGGGTGAGGCTCTGCCTGAACTCAGCGCCCGTCCTCAGCCTCAGTGGTGGCTCGAGGACGTTGAGCTCTCCCCCGAAGGCCCGCGCGCGACGCTGCACGGACCTGACGGCATCAGCGTCCCCCTCGAGCTGAAGCTTCCCGGGCGCGCCAACCTCGGCAATGCCGCACAGGCCGTCGCTGCCGCCGTCGCGATGGGCATCGACCCAGCGGCTGCTGCCGCGGCCGTGAGCAGCGTCGCCGAAGTCGCGGGACGCTACTCCGTCCACGACGTCAACGGACGCAGCGCGCGCCTCATGCTCGCCAAGAATCCCGCCGGATGGCAGGAAGCCATGACGATGATCGACCCGCGCGTCGACCAGGTTGTCATCGGCGTCAACGGCCAGGTGCCCGACGGTCAGGACCTCTCCTGGCTGTGGGACGTCGATTTTTCCGCCGTCAAGCAGCCCGGCCGCCGCGTCGTCGCCTGCGGTGAGCGTGGTGCCGACCTGGCCGTGCGCCTCGAATATGCGGGCGTCCACTGCGACCTCGTTCCGCTGCCCATGGACGCCCTGGCCGCGTGCGAGCCCGGTCGCGTCGAGATGCTCCTCAACTACACGGCCATGCGCGACTTCAAGGTCCTGCTCGATCGAAAGGAAGGCACGCGATGAGCGCCTCCACGCTGCGAATCGGCGTCCTGATGCCCGAGGTCCTGGGTACCTACGGCGACAGCGGTAACGCGCTGATCCTCGCCGAGCGCGCCCGCAGGCGCGGCATCGACGCCGAGGTCGTTCATGTCGGCTTGACCGAGGAGATCCCGGACAGCCTGGATATCTACACTCTCGGAGGTGGCGAGGACACCGCCCAGGCGCTCGCGGCTGACAAGTTCCGTGGTACCTCGGGTCTCGCCCGCGCCCTTGACGCGGGACGCCCGCTCCTCGCGATCTGCGCCTCGCTGCAGGTTCTTGGCCACTGGTACGAGGATGCGCGCGGTGTGCGCGTTCCCGGCATGGGCGTCCTCGACATTACGACGCGCCCCCAGGGGCACCGAGCGATCGGCGAGCTCGTCTGCGAGCCCGTCCTCGAGGGCCTCACCCAGACCCTCACCGGCTTCGAAAACCACGGGGGCGGCACCGTCCTCGGTCCTGACGCCTCCCCGCTGGGACGCGTCATCTCCGGTGTTGGAAACGGCACACCCCAGGGGGAAGAAGCACCCGAGGTGCGCTACGACGGCGCCGTTCAGGGGTCCGTCATCGCCACCTACATGCACGGCCCCGCTCTTGCCCGTAACCCCGAGCTGGCGGACTTGCTGCTCGAGCGCGCCACAGGCGCGACGCTGGAGCCGCTCGATGTGCCGGGTGTCGCCGAGCTGCGCGAGGAGCGCCTGAGCGGAGTGTCGCTGAGCTGACACGCGACCAGATCTCGGAATTTATCCCCGCCGATCTCACGCGGGGTCATCGGTGTGCTATCTTGGCACGTTCTCATCAATCTGCAGGCCTCACTCCCGGTCGAGCAGAATTTTCATCAGAAAGGCACAGACATGTCGAACCCCTCCTACGGTCCCGCGGGCCAGCCGGGCGCGGTGCCCACGAACGGTACTTCCTACCCGGGTGCCGCAGCTCCGCAGGGCTACGGTGCTCCCGCTCCGGTGGTCATGCCGAAGCTGCCCGGTCGAGGCGGCGCCGTTACAACGCTCGTTCTCGGCGTGGTGCTCATGGTCATCATCGCGCCGATCGTCTTCACCGCCATGATTTTCGTCGGTGTGGCCGGCACTGATGGTAACGCGGTCAAGGGCGGTACGACGGCCAACGACAGCATTGTGACCGTGACTGCGGATGGCGAATTCACGGTTACCACCGACGGCGCTGACCCCGCATGCGTCCTCATGGATGCGGGTGGCAAGCTGTACCAACTCACCCCCTATAAGGATAAAAAGGGCGTCTTCAATGCATCAGGTATTCCTGCAGGCCAGTACAAGCTGCGGTGTGAACGCATCGCCGGCAGTGCGAACATTACCGCATTCAACGCGTCGCCTGAGGCTGTGACAAAGGTCTTCGTCATGCCCTTCGTGTGGGGAACTGTTGTCGGTGTCGCCGGCCTGATCGTCCTGATCGTCGGCATCGTCCTCCTGGTGCAGGTGAACGGCAAGCGCCGCCGCATCACGCAGGAAGCCATGCTGCGCGCCGTGCGCTGACTCATGCTCCGTGAAAGGGGACGAGGCTGGGGAACTATCCCGTGCCTCGTCCCCTTTGCGGTTCCCTGCGGCGTTTTCCCCCACGGGAGGAAACAGCGTACGATCGAGGGGTATCTGAGCGTTCCAATCGCGTCGGCGCACTGTTCAGTCCGTGTTGCGCATTGTTATGCTTAAGTAAAATTTCCTTCAGGAAGGCACGCACATGTCGAATCCCCCCTACGGTGTTCCCGGCAATCAGGGCACACCCTGGCCCCAGTACGGTGGCAACGGAGCGGGCGCTCCCATGCAGGGGATGCCCATGCAAGGGATGCCCATGCAGGGGATGCCTATGCAGGGAGGGCCTCAGAACTTCCAGGGCGGAGGCTACGGCGGTCCGGCCCCGATGCCGATTGTGAAGGGCCCCAGCAAGGCCCCCGGCACCATTCTCATCGTCCTGGGCGTCCTCGCGTCTTTTGTCGCCGCTCCCATCCTTTTCTTTGTCCTGTGGTTCCAGGGCGTCTCGGATATGGCTGGCGCTCTGGCTCAAGGCGCCACCTTCTCGAATGGCGGCACCGTTGAGGTCGGCGGAGCCGGCAGCTACATGCTCCAGATCTCGGGCGGCGAGGCGACGACGTGCAAGATGATTGACTCGGGCAACAACGTGTACGACATGTCCCCGTTCCAGAGCGACAAGTCGCTCTACTACATCGACGGCCTGAACAATGGCACCTACACGGTCCGCTGCGAAGGCGTCGACCAGAAGGCGTCCATGACGGGCATGAGCGTGAGCCCCAATGACTTTACGAACACGATCGGCTTCGCATTCCTGTGGAGCACCGTGGTTGGCGTCACCGGCGTCGTCCTGCTGATCGTGGGTATCGTCCTCGTGGTTCGAGCCGGCAGCAAGACCAAAGAGCTTCAGCAGCAGGCCATGATGTCAGCGATGTACTGACCCATGTAACGCGATCAGGGGCGAGGCCCGGACAGACTCTCCGGCCTCGCCCCTTTGTCACACCGGAACCACGACGAGGAAGGACGCCATGCACACCCTGTCTTTCACGGGAGAACGCCAGCTTCGATACCCGGCTCCCGACGTCGCGCGTGGCTTTATGCTCGCGCTCATTGCGCTGGCAAACATCCCCTTTTGGCTCAGGTACTTTCCGGAGGCGCCTCACGCCGGGCATGCGGCGCTTGCAGCTATGGGCAGCGCCGACCAGTGGTGGTACCTGGTGCGGACCCTGTTCGTTGACCGCAGGGCCTACCCGCTGTTCTCGATCCTGTTCGGTTTTGGTATGGCGATCATGGCCTCGCGCACGATGGAGCGCGAGCGTAGAGCAATCGAGCAGACTTTCCCCGCCGAGGTGGTCGCCGGCTGGCATCCCGTCCAACGACAGATTCTCGAGGAGAACGTTGAGCGTCACGTTCGCCGCACGGCCTCGCGTCTGATTCGACGCCGCGGCTGGTGGATGCTGGCCTTCGGCCTGGTGCACGCTGTCTTCTTCTCTGGTGACATCATCGGGGCGTACGGCCTGGTTGCGGTGATTTTTGCCGAGGTGATCGTCATGAGGCGTGCGTGGCTGCGTATTCTCACGGGCTCGTTGATCGCGGCCTTGAGCCTGCTGGGAATTTGGTCGATGGCGGCGTTCATGGGCCGAGAACCGATGATGTTGGAGTTCCACGATCCTGTATCGCTGGACGCGGGGTATCCGCTGGTGTCTGTTGCCTCCTGGCTCATCGCGACGCCGATGACTGTCCTCACGGCTCTGGTGGTTCCCTGCGTCATGATCGGCGTGGGCGTGGCGCGCTGGGGCCTCCTCCAGGACCCGCGCGGGCGTGGGGCGTTGCTGTCCGTCATCGCGGCGTGCGGCCTGGGGATCGGCGCGCTTGGAGCGTTGCCTTTTGCGCTCATGCAGCTGGATTGGGCGTTCGCCGGCTCGGCTGCCTGGTCCTACCCGCTGTTTCACGCCTCGGGGGTCGCGGGTGCGTGCGGCTGGCTGGCGCTTCTGGCCCTTGTGGGCGGCGGTCCGCGCGAGAAACTGGGCACCGCGTGCGCTTTCCTCAGCGCGATCGGTCGTCGTTCGATGACCGCCTACCTGTCCCAGACGGTGCTCTTCATCCTCATCTGTGGGTTGTCGATCTCGTTCGGTGTGCGCTCGCTGGGCGTCGCCGTGTCCGGCCTGATTGCGCTCGTCGTGTGGGCGCTGATCGGCCTGGGCTGCGCCATTACCGAGGCTATGGGATCGTCGCGTGGTCCCGCGGAGTGGGCGCTGCGCTGGCTGGTTACAAAGAGCGCCAGGAAGAGGCCGATGCCGGCCTTCGTGCCCGTTCCCGGCGTTCGCGCGGAGGTGCCCGCAGGAGTCGCGCAGGCCTCGCTGGTTGCGGTGGATCCGGTCGCCGAGCCGAGTGCTGAGCGCAATGGGAGCGCGCAGGGGAGTGCTTGCGAAAGCGAGTGAAATTTTCCTATTTAATAGAAATAAGCGTCGCTCGCAAGGGCTATATCAAAATGTGAGCGAACATACATTTGTTGAGAAGTGGTGTGGGCCCACCCGGGTGAGCTGCGACGATGGTGACATGCTGTCTCATTGCGTGTCTGCTCCGGGAGGTTGAATCTGTCAGGGGCGTTGGTTTTTCGCGGTTTCTGCGCTACTGTGAAGTCACCAAGACACGTGCTGGTAACACGATGAGGTGAGCTGAGGAGGCGCCAATGGGTATGCATGTGCAGACCGCTGTCAGGGGCGATCGGCGCGCTCTCGCCCCATCGGTAGCGACGCAGTTGCGCGTCACCAATCATCGGCACGACTAGGGGTACATCATGGGCTGGCTATGGCGGGCGGATGCCGACGGTGGAACCGACGGCGAGGAGACGCCTCGCCGCCGCGAACTGCCTGACGATACCGCCTCTGATATGGAACAATGGGGAGGTAGCAACGCAGCACCTCCGGAAGGAATTGTCACGGGTAATTCGGAGTTTGAAGCCAATCGTTTCGATATGGTTCGCCCCATCACGCAGGAGCGCTTGGGCCTCCTTTTCGACTCAGAGGGATGGACGTGGCGTATCGATAGCGATGGGGATCTCTGCGGTTTCTGGGAGGGGCATCTGTTCTGCTTCCGGTTCCTCGGTGATTCGCGCGAGGTGTTGTCGATCGTTGCCTTCATGAAGAACCTTGTCCCGATTGAATACGGTGAGGATCTGCGCGACTTCCTGCAGGCGTGGCACGGTGAGTTCCTGTGGCCGAAGGCCTACATCGCTGACCAGGATGAGGGTGACCGTGTTGTCGCCGAGGTGAATGCTGACTATGAGTACGGCGCGACGGATGCGCAGCTCGTGCAGCAGGTGATGTGTGCGCTGGCGACAACCCTTCAGCTTTTCCGTGCGCTCGAGGAGCGCTATGGCCTCGATGACGATGAAGGGTCCGGTCCTGCCGGCGGGCATCAGCGCGGGTTTGATGGGCCTACCTGGCTTCCCGAGAACTGACTCACATCCTCCTCAAAACTGAAGTTGAGTGGAATAGACTCAACTCTGGCTTCGTTGTGTCTGTCAGAAGGCGTTGAGTGACTCGACGCCACCAGACAAACCATTTGGAGGAGTATTTCATGGCACGTGAAATGACGACAAAGGCGCAGGAGGCCATCTCCTCTGCGCTCCAGGCTGCCGGTGCAGCCGGTAACCCGCAGGTGGAGCCCATCCACCTGCTTGAAGCGCTGATCGAACAGCGCGAAGGCATCGCGCTCTCCCTGCTCGAGGCCGTTGGGGCAGACGTGCGTGCGATTGGCGCGCGCACCCGCAATGCCCTCGTGGCGCTCCCGAGTGCGCAGGGCGCATCCGCCGGTAGCGCGCAGCCCTCGAATGCCCTGCTCGCGGTCGTTCGTGACGCGGGCGAGCGCGCCGAGGCTGGCGGTGACCAGTACATCTCGACCGAGCATCTGCTGATCGCGCTGGCTGCGTCGCAGACCGAGGCGGGTCGCATCCTTTCCCAGGGCGGTGTCGAGGTCGACGCGCTGACGCAGGCACTCGCTCAGCTGCGCCCCGAGCCGATCACCTCAGCGGATCCCGAGGGTTCCTTCGAGGCCCTGTCCAAGTATGGGCGCGACCTCACGGAGGTTGCGCGCGAAGGCAAGCTCGATCCGGTTATCGGCCGTGACAACGAGATTCGCCGCGTCGTGCAGGTCCTGTCCCGCCGCACCAAGAACAACCCGGTTCTGATCGGTGAGCCCGGCGTCGGCAAGACGGCCGTCGTCGAAGGCCTCGCCCAGCGCATCGTTGCGGGCGACGTTCCGGAGTCCCTGCGCGACAAGCGCCTGATCTCGCTGGACGTCTCCTCGATGGTCGCCGGCGCGAAGTACCGCGGCGAGTTCGAAGAGCGCCTGAAGGCCGTCCTCGCTGAGATCGCTCGCTCGGACGGGCAGATCATCACCTTCATCGACGAGCTGCACACGGTTGTCGGTGCGGGCGGCGGCTCCGAGGGTGCGATGGACGCGGGCAACATGCTCAAGCCCATGCTCGCCCGCGGTGAGCTGCGCATGGTGGGTGCCACCACGCTCGACGAGTACCGCGAGAACATCGAAAAGGATCCGGCGCTTGAGCGCCGCTTCCAGCAGGTGTTCGTCGGCGAGCCCTCGGTCGAGGACACGGTTGCGATCCTGCGTGGTATTGCGCCGAAGTACGAGGCTCACCACAAGGTGACCATCTCCGACGGTGCCCTCGTTGCCGCGGCGACCCTGTCGAACCGTTACATCACGGGGCGCCAGCTGCCCGACAAGGCGATCGACCTGATCGACGAGGCCGCCTCGCGCCTGCGCATGGAGCTGGACTCCTCGCCCGTCGAAATCGACGAGCTTCGCCGCAGCGTGGACCGTCTGCGCATGGAGGAGTCCTACCTGACCGAGTCCGACCCGGAGGGTCTGGATGAGGCGACCCAGGAGCGGCTGAGCAAGCTGCGCGCCGACCTCGCCGACCGCGAGGAAAGCCTGCGCGCTCTGACGGCTCGCTGGGAGGCCGAGAAGGCCGGTCATAACCGCGTTGGTGACCTGCGCGTCCAGCTGGACTCGCTGCGCACCCAGCTTGAGCTGGCCGTGCGCGAGGGGCGCTGGGAGGAGGCCGGTCGCCTGCAAAACGGTGAAATCCCGGCCGTCGAGCGTCAGATCGCGGAGGCGGAAGCTCAGGCAGAGGAGCAGGATGCCAGTAACGACGACGAGCCGATGATCGCCGAGAAGGTCGGCCCCGCAGAGATCGCCGAGGTGATCGAGGCGTGGACCGGAATTCCGACGGGCAAGCTCCTGCAAACGGAGACCGACAAGCTCCTGCACATGGAGGACGAGCTCGGAAAGCGCCTGATCGGTCAGAAAGATGCCGTGCGTGCGGTGTCCGATGCGGTTCGCCGCTCTCGCGCGGGCCTATCTGACCCGAACCGTCCGACCGGTTCGTTCCTTTTCCTCGGTCCGACGGGCGTGGGTAAGACGGAGCTGGCCAAGGCGCTCGCGGAGTTCCTTTTCGACGATGAGCGTGCGATGGTACGTATTGACATGTCCGAGTACTCCGAAAAGCACTCGGTGGCGCGTCTTGTCGGTGCCCCTCCGGGGTACGTGGGCTACGAGCAGGGCGGTCAGCTGACCGAGGCGGTGCGCCGTCGTCCCTATTCCGTGGTTCTGCTGGACGAAGTTGAGAAGGCCGATCCTGAGATTTTCGACATTCTTTTGCAGGTCCTGGATGATGGACGTCTCACTGACGGGCAGGGGCGTACGGTCGACTTCCGCAACACCATTCTGATCCTCACCTCGAACCTCGGATCCCAGTTCCTGGCGGACCCTGACTTGACACCCGAAGAAAAGCGGGAGTCTGTCATGTCGGTTGTCTCGGCGGCCTTCCGTCCGGAGTTCCTCAATAGGTTGGATGAGACGGTCATGTTTGACGCTCTTACCCGCGAAAATCTGGGAGAGATCGTCGATTTGCTCGTCGCATCGCTGGAGTCTCGCCTGCGCGAGCGTCGCATCGGTTTGACAGTAACCGAACCCGCCCGTGGGTGGCTCGCTCGAGTCGGGTATGACCCGGCCTTTGGAGCGCGCCCGCTGCGCCGCTTGATTCAGCGCGAGATTGGCGATCGACTGGCCAAGCTGCTGCTCAGTGGAGACGTTCAAGATGGTCAGAATGTGACAGTTGACATCAATGATTCCATTGACGGGCTTGTCATGAATGTTGATAAACCCTGAGATTGCGCGGTACACTGACTACCAGTGTGTATTTCGGGCGCTCGGTATGTGGTGCCCGCAACAGCAGGAGATGATATGACAACCCAGAGGAAGGCCCGTGGCGCCTACTCCGTAGGACAGGCGACGCGTGAATCCATCCTCTCGGCAGCGATGGTTCTGATTGCAGAGCGAGGCTATAACGGCTTTTCCCTGCGCGACCTTGGCCGTCGAGTCGGCATTTCGCACCCCGCGGTGGTCTATCACTTCCCGTCGAAGGAAGCCATCCTGCGCAGCGCGATCCAGCGTCACGAGGAGATGAACGCGCTCTTCGACGTCTCCATTAATGAGGAGGCGGAGGGCGGTTTCGACGAGGGCGGCATCACCGCAGGCTCGTTTGTTGACTGGGCGGTCGGCGAAATGCGCTTCGCCATGAAGCCCGGCGCCGACGCGGCTATCGCACTGGACTGCGTGCTGTGGGCTGAGTCCTCCTCTGAGACGCACCCTGCGCACGCGCACTACAAGTACCGCACTCAGCAGATGGAGGAAGCCCTCACTGCGATGATCCAGGCCTTCGTGGATGAGGAGGGTGCCGAGATCGGCACGACTCCTCGCACGCTCGCGAGGATCCTCATCCGCTACTGGTACGGCTCCGTCGTCTCGGCTCGCTACAACGATGAGCCGATCGACGCTCGTGAGTTTGTCGCGGACTTCCTCGCTGTGTGTGTGCAGCTCCTGCGCCTGCCTGCGCACTACGTGCTGCAGCTCGGGGCCTCGGTCCCCGAGGAGGTCGCGGAAGTTTACGCGCGCACGCTGCGTAAGATCAGCGAAAAGACCACTGCAGCCGCCGAGGCAGGTGCGGCTCCGGCTCCGGAGGCCACCGCGTGATCGGCCCACTGCCGTCCTTTGATGTCGCCCTCGTCCTTCGTGTCGAGGGCGACGTCGTCTATTCGCACGGCGACGTTGATCGTGTCTTCCCGCTCGCGTCGGTGACCAAGCCGATCGTTGCGTGGTCGGCGTTAGTTGCGGTCGAACGAGGCCTGATTTCTCTCGACGATCCTGCGGGTCCCGAGGGGGCGACGGTCCGTCACCTGCTGGCCCATGCCTCGGGCTTGCCGTTCGAGGGGCGTCGTCCCGTCGCGGCTCCCGAGAAGCGCCGGATCTACTCGAACGAGGGATTCGACATCCTTGGCGAGGTCATCGAGACTGCAACCGGTGTTGGTGTTGCCCAGTGGGTGCGCGAGACGATTTTTGAGCCGCTCGGCATGGCCACGGCTGATATTCCCGGTAGCCCCGCCCACGCGGGGGTTGCCAGCGCGTCCGACGTCAGCCTCTTCGGCGCCGAGCTCGCGCGCCCAACCCTGGTGAACGGCCCCTTGGCTGCGCTCGCCGCACTGTCGCAGTTTCCTGCGCTGGCTGGCGTCGTGCCCGGCTATGGGCGCTTCAATCCCTGTCCATGGGGCCTCGGCCTCGAGATTCGCGGCGAGAAGACGCCGCACTGGACCGCGCCCGACGCCTCCCCGCGCACGATCGGCCACTTCGGGCAGTCCGGCTCATTCGTGTGGGCGGACCGCGACCTTCGCGCCAGCGCCGCCTTCGTCGGAGCAGAGCCTTTCGGGCAATGGCATCACGACAACTGGTCGGCCTTGAACGCTGAGTTGCTGCGCCTCGCGCGCGAGCACGCGTAAGCGATACGGAATGAGGCCTGGGCGCGTGCCCAGGCCTCGACCTGTGTCGGCTGGCTGAGTTCCGGCCTCGTTCGCCTCTTAGTTGACGTCGACGATGACGGGCACGTGGTCGGACGCGCCCTTTCCCTTGCGCTCGTCGCGGTCAATCTGCGCGCCGCTCACGCGCGCAGCGAGGGCCGGCGAGCAGTAGGCGAAGTCGATGCGCATGCCTTCGTTCTTGGGGAAGCGCAGCTTTTGGTAGTCCCAGTAGGTGTAGTTTGTGACGCGGTCTCGCGTGACCTCGACCCAGCCGTCCGCGGCGAAGGCAGCGAAGGCCTCGCGCTCGGGGGCCGACACGTGCGTGGCGCCTTCGAAGGCGCTCATGTCCCACACGTCTTCGTCCAGGGGCGCGACATTCCAGTCGCCGACCAGCGCGATGCGCGCCTCGGGGTCGGCGAGCCAGCCGCGTCCCTGCTCGGCGAGGTTCGCGAGCCACTCCAGCTTGTAGGCGTAGTGCGCGTGCGTGAGCTCTCGGCCATTGGGGACGTACAGACTCCAGATCGTCATCGACGAGGCCTGCCCGTCCTCGGAGGGGAGTGCGTCGGTCGTGTCGATGGTGACGCCGAGCGCTCGAGCTTCGACGACGGGCGGTTCACCGAAGGCGGGCTGGGTGGGGAAGTGGTCCTGGACGTCCAGGATCGGCAGGCGCGAGGCGACGGCGACGCCGTTCCACTGGTTGAGTCCGTGGATGGCGACGTGGTATCCGGCTGCCTCGAAGGGTTCGACGGGGAACTGGTCGGGACGGCACTTGATTTCCTGCATGGCCAGCACGTCCGTGCCTGAGCGCTCCAGAAAGGCGATGACGCGGTCGACGCGCGTGCGGATGGAGTTGACGTTCCAGGTCGCAAATCTCATGGAGTCGAGCCTATCCGCGGGGGAGGGTAGTGGCTGCGTGAAACGCGCGTGAAACATGCTTGGTCGGTGTGAGTTGTGTGAGCGCTTATTTAGAGTGATAATGATTCTCACCTACAACATAGCTAGAAAAGGCACTCGAATGTCACACCTGCGACGCATCAGCACAGCTGCGCTCGCTCTTTTCCTGGCGCTGACCCCCGCCGCCGCGTGGGCCGGTCCCGACCAGGACAAGGAATGGATCGTTACCGGACAGCACGTTGATGCACCCATCCCCGTCTGGCATGACGACACCAACAGCTTCTCCCTGAACACCATCAACATGCCGATGGAAAAGACTGCTCTGTGGATACCCAAGGCATGGACCGGCACCGGCGAGAAGGACGAGGCGAAGTCGCAGCTCGTCATTCCGGCGAAGCGTCCCGACCTGGCGTTCCTGGGCGGCGAAGGCACCGTTCTCAACGCCGCGCCCCAGACTCCCGGCCCCGGTAATACGCCCATCTGGGCGGGACTTGGTGCCGGCGAGATCGGCGATACCGACAAGTTTGAGGGCGAGACCTACACGCTCGACCTCATCAGCGTCGACGGCCCGGGCCGCATGGAGATGTTCATCGACAATGGCGACAGCGTCAACCGCTTCCTCTCCAGTCACGACACCGCGTACCGAAGCGTCTACAACCCGCGCCACACGCACCTGTACACGACCTTCACGCAGCCGGGTCGCTACGTCGCGAACTACAAGATGACCGCTCGCAGTGCTGACGGCACCGCTATCTACTCCTCGCCGATCACCCCGCTGGTCTGGCAGGTCGGCGGCGCGAACCCCGCCGACGGCACCATCAAGGACATTGAAGCCGCCTACAACGGGGCGCGCGCGGAGCGTGCTGATGGCAACGCAGCCACGCCGACGCTCACCCTGTCCCACCACACCGAGCGTGAGCACCCCGGCGACAACCACCTGACCGACATCACGCTCGACACGGGTGTCGCCACCGACACGGGCCGTGCGTGGATCACCGTCAACGGCTACTTCCTCACCGAGGTCGGCGTCGAAGGCGGCCGTGCGACCGTCTCCGAGCTGCTTGGCGCCGATGCCGCAGCCGTCCAGGCGATCTACATCCCCGGCGACTCCGCCTCGGCACGCTGGATCTCTCAGACCGTTCAGTATTCCCAGAAGGATACCGAGCCCGTCACCGTCGGCGGAACCGACACGATCCTCGGCCCCTCCAACCCGGACCCGGCGCCGGTGTGGAACCCCGACCACCTGCCGATCTCCTCGCGCCGCGTCGAGGTCTCCTACGACCTCGTCCCCGGCTCGACCGATCAGTACACCGCCACGGTGCGCGCCAACGACCCGAACCTGCGCGCCACGTACAAGATTGAGTTCCTCGAGTCCAAGTACGATTTCAGCCCGTGGTGCTCCATGGAGGGCACTCTGGGCGCGGGCGGCATGGACACGAAGACGCAGGACCTCGGCGTGTGCCAGTCCGACCCCATGTATATACGGGTCACGCTGCGTCCCCACCCGCTCTCGGACGCGGTCATGACCGTCGCTGACGCCTCCGACGTCACCGTCGGCTCCCACGTCGGTCTCACCGCCATGCTGAAGATGCGCGACGGCGTCGCCGCCCCGGACGAGCCGGAACCCGCCCCGAACCCGACGCCAGCGCCCGCTCCCGCCCCCGATAACGGCGGAAACGACGCAACCCCGGCCCCGGCCTCGTCCCTGCTGAGCGACCCCGTCGAGATCGCGCGCGGACACCTGGATGTGCGCCTCACCCAGGCCAGCGGCGAGGGCGGACTCACCTACGGCCTGGCCGTCAAGGATGACTCCCTGACCAACGCGCGTACTTCCGTGCTGCGTACCGTCGGCTCCACGACCCTCGCGGTCGCACCCAACGCGCGCTTCGTGCGCCCCGCCTCCCTCTCCGACCCGAGCTACGACGTGCTCGGCCCGGTGGGCACGGCCACCTACGTGCTGCCGGAGACGCAAAACAGCGACATTGTCTGGCCCGGCCTGTCCACCGAGGGCATCGATTACGCGGCACTGCCTGATGGTGCCGACCTGACCCTGCACCTTGCGCAGGCCCCCGAAGGTGCGCGCGTCGCCTTCTTCCAGGGCGGTACCTTTGGTGCGGGCGCGAAGGTCCACTTCGACTCGACCAAGGGCGACGGCCTCGTCCACACGACCGAGGCGACGCACATGCACGGCAACTGGGTCTTCAGTGCGCCCGGTACCTACCGCATCGAGGTGGGTGCGCGCAGCGGCGAACGCAGCCTCGTCGAGCCCCAGTCCTTCACCGTGATCGTCCGATCCGGACACCACAATGAGCAGCCCGCGCCGGTTGAGGAAGAGCCCGTGCCGACGCCGTCGCCCGGCCCGTCCCCGGTGCCGGAGCCGGTCCCCACCCCGGATCCGACGCCTACGCCCGCGCCCACGACTGACCCGGCGCCCGTGCCTTCTGTGGATCCGGCTCCGGCTCCCGCACCGAGCGAGGATCCTGCACCTGCCCCGGCTCCGAGTGAGGAACCTGCTCCCTCGCCCGCTCCGAGCGAGGACCCCGCGCCGATGCCGACGCCTTTCCCCGCGCCGACGACTGACCCGGCGCCCGTGCCTTCTGTGGATCCGGCTCCGGCTCCCGCGCCGACTGCGGATCCTGCACCGGCGCCCGCGCCGAGTTCTGATCCCGCACCCGCCCCGACTGCGGATCCTGCACCGATGCCGCGCCCCTTCCCGGCTCCCGCGCCCAGTGGCGGCCCGGTTCGAGTCCCCGCAGCGCCCGCGACCAACGCGGGCACCCCGGCCTCGTCCGGCGCGACCCGCACCGCAGCCCCTGCTGCGACCGGTGGCAGCGCGACCGGCGCTCCGGCTGCTCGCAGCAACGGAGCGGCAAGCGGAACGACCGGTGCGGCCAGCTCGGCACCCGTGACCGCCCCGAAGGCAGCTCCCGCGGCCACCCCGTCCGCGAGCCCCTCGGCTGCGCCCCAGAGCGGTGCGCAGAGCGGCGAGGCATCCCAGAGCGGCGCGGCTAACGCCCCCGCCACTGGAACCGCCAACGCAGCCAACGCGATGCCCATCGCGGCGGCAGCTGAGAGTAGCAACGGCGGCGGATGGAGCCCCTACTGGCTGGTCCTCCTCGTCATCCCGGCGGCCCTCGCCGGTGGTGGAGCCGGATACCTGATCCGGACCCGATGACACGGCAAGCCGGGGCGGGGACGCGCACGCGTCCCCGCCCCGGCTTCGTGCTGCGCGCCCCATGCGGCGCTAGACTTCCCCCATGGGAATAGCGCTGGTCACCGGAGCGACCTCCGGCATTGGTGAAGAATTCTGTTGGCAACTGGCCGCCGCGGGCCACGACCTGGTGCTCGTCGCGCGCAGCGAAGACGCCCTGCGCGCGCTCGCGGACTCGCTCGCAAACGTCGCCGGCGTGCGCACTGAGGTGATCGCCGCGGACCTGTCCACCGACTCCGGCTGCGCGCGCGTCGCCGCCCGCCTCGACGTGGGAGGACCCGCAGACCGCGACAAGCCTGACCTGGCTCCCGTGGACCTCCTCGTCAACAACGCCGGCTTCGGACTGGGAACCGAATTCCTAGACAACAGTCTCGAGAACGAAATCAACGGCCTGAACGTCATGGTCCGCGCCGTCATGACCCTGGCCCACCATGCCGGCATCTCCATGCGCTCTCGCGGACGCGGTGCCATCCTCAACGTTGGCTCCGTCGCCTCGCGCACGGGTGCGGGCACCTATTCTGCCCACAAGGCCTGGGTCGTCGCCTTCACCGAGGGCCTCGCCGCCGAGCTCAGGGGCTCGGGCATCACCGCCACGGTTGTATGTCCCGGCCCCGTCGACACCCCCTTCTTCGAGCGCGCGGGCGTCGACATGCGCTCGACCCCCTCCTGGCTCATGGCTAGCCCTGAACGGGTCGTCACTGAGGCACTCGACGCCGTGCGTGCGGGTCGCGTCCAGGTCACCCCCACCATCCCCTACAAGGTCGCCATGGGCGCCATGAAGCTGGCCCCGCGCTGGGTGACCGCGCGCGCCATGCGCTCCGTCCCCCACATGTGAGGGCGCGCGCACCGATACGAGGCCGGGGCCAGGTTCACGCAGAACCCGGCCCCGGCCTCGTCAGAGAGAAAGGAGAATCAGGCCAGGCCGATGTCCTCCAGTCCCAGCGCGTAGAAGTATGGGAAGCCCTCGGCCTCGATGCGCTCCTTCGCGCCCGTCGCACGGTCGACGATCACCGCGACGGCAACGACGTTCGCACCGGCCTCGCGCAGCGCGAGCGCGGCCTCCAGCGGCGAGCCGCCGGTCGTCGACGTGTCCTCGAGGACGACGACGTTCTTGCCCACGACGTCCGGGCCCTCGATGCGGCGCTTCATGCCGTGATCCTTCGCGGCCTTACGGACGACGAACGCGTCCAGGTCCAGGCCGCGCGACGCGGCGGCGTGCATCATCGCGGTGGCGACGGGGTCAGCGCCCATCGTCAGGCCGCCGACGGCCACGTACTCCTCGCCCACCGCGAAGCCGGACTCCTCGAGGAGGTCGAGCATGACGTGGCCGATGAGGGGAGCCGCCTCGTGGTGCAGGGTCGAGCGGCGCATGTCGACGTAGAAGTCGGACTCGCGCCCCGACGCCAGGGTCACCTTCTCGTGGATGACGGAGAGTTCCTGGACGAGGGCAGCCAGGCGCGCCTTGTGGGAATCGTTGGTCATGGGTGTTCCTTCCGGATCGGTGTGGGTCAGTGCGCCGCCTCGACGAGCTCGATGAGATCGCCGATGCCCTCGTGGATGCCGAAGGGGCGGAACGGGAAATTGTTGATGTCCTCGCGGGCCGTGGAACCCGACAGGACCAGGTGGGTGCGCAGGCCGGCCTCGACGCCCGCTCGCACGTCCGTGTCCATGCGGTCGCCGACCATGGCGGCGCTCTCGGAGTGCGCGCCGATCTTGTTCAGGCCCGCGCGGATCATGACGGGGTTCGGCTTGCCCACGAAGTAGGGCTTCTGCCCGGTCGCTGCCGTGATCATCGCCGCGATGGCGCCGCACGCAGGCAGGGTGCCCTCGTCGGAGGGGCCCGACACGTCGGGGTTGGTCGCGATGAACTTCGCGCCGCCCTCGATGAGGCGGATCGCGTGGGTCAGCGCATGGAAGTCGTAGGAGCGTACCTCGCCGAGCACCACGAACTCGGGGTCGATCTCCGTCATCACGTATCCCGCGGAGTGAATCGCGGTGGTCAGGCCGGCCTCGCCGATGACGTAGGCGGTCGAACCGGGCGACTGCTGGTGCAGGAATGCGGCCGTCGCATTCGCGGAGGTCCAGATGTTGTCCTCGGGGATGTCCAGACCGGAGTTCGCCAGGCGCGCGGACAGGTCGCGGTTCGTGAACACCGAATTATTGGTGAGGACCAGGAAGGGGATGTTCTTCTCGCGCAGAGCGGCAAGGAACTCGTTCGCGCCCGGAAGCGCCCGATTCTCCTTGACCAGGACGCCGTCCATGTCGGAGAGCCACGCGGTGACGGGAGGCAGATCGGTCAGTGGTGTGGGTTCGTGCGTCAGGGCAGTCATGCCTCCATTCTACGGTGCCGCTAGGGTGGGATCCGTGAACGAGTTCGAAAACGGGTGTGACATCGCGCGTGATGGCGCGTGCGGGAACGACGAGGCCGGGGCCGCGCAGTCCGGGCAGGTCGGGGTCGGTCCGTGGCCGGGCGGGGAGGCCGCTTGGCCGGTCGGTGAGCACTATGACCGGGAACTCCTGAAGGTGGGGGATCGGCGCAACGTCGAAGACCGGTACCGCTACTGGACGATGGACGCGATTCGAGCGGACATCGCTGCCCGCTCGCTGCCCTTCGAGGTGGCGGTGGAGAACCTCGATCACGACTTCAATATCGGGTCGATCGTGCGCACGGCGAACGCCATGGGTGCGCGCCGCGTGCACGTCGTGGGCCGCAAGCGGTGGAATCGCCGCGGCGCGATGGTCACCGACCGTTACCTGCCGGTGGATCACCGACCCGAGGTCGCCGAACTCGTCGAACATTGCGCGCGTGAGGGCTTGACACTCGTCGGCGTTGACAATGTCGAGGGCTCCGTCGCGCTCGAAGGGGCGGTGCTGCCGGAGCGCGCCTGCCTCGTTTTCGGATCGGAGGCCTCCGGCCTGAGCGAAGAGATGATCCGTGCGTGCGAGATTGTCGTCGCCATTACTCAGCGTGGTTCGACTCGGTCCATGAATGTTGGCCACGCCGCCGCGATCGTTATGTGGGCGCACGCGTCGCGTCTGGAGGGTGTGGCAAACTCCTGACTTGTGAGCAAACTGTCAAACTGATTTATGCTAATTAACCCGGTTGACCGGCATTCTCGCTGACCAACTGATCTTTTACCGTTTCTATTGTTTTTATCCTCCGATCTTTGATAGCATTTGCAAGCCAAAAAGTAGTCGGAATGGATACGGAGCATCCGTTTTAATTCGGGCTTTGGACAGTTTGCGTGGAAGCAAACCGTTGAACAGGAGAATTAATGCCTCAGTCATCGCCAAGCCATGCGCGGGCGCCGCGGCTCGCGCGCACCCGAGCGAAAGTCGCACTCATCCTCACGTCCGTGTGCGCGCTCGTTGCCGCGGTCCTCGTCCCCCTGACCTCCCACCTGAACGCTCAGGCGGCCAGCCAGGTTCCCGGAACGATCCCCTCCCTCGAAGGATGGGCCCCGGCCTCGGGCACCTGGACTCCCGCAAGCGGCCTTCAGATCGTCCGCACTGACTCCGCCGACGCTGCCGGTGTCAGCGCCCTGCTGAGCCGCGCTCTCACCGACGCCGGTATCACCGGCATCACCGAGGGCACCGGCTCGGCCCCCGCCTCCAACGCCGTCTCCCTCACAATCAACGCGTCCCGCACCGACCTCGGTGAAGAGGGCTACCAGCTGACCGTCAACGCAAACGGTGCCCAGGTTGTGGCCGCCACCCGCGCCGGCCTCCTGTGGGGTGCCCGCACCATCGAACAGGCTGTGCGCGCCGGCCAGGGCACCGTGCCCGCCGGAAGCATCACCGACATCCCGCGCTTCGCCGACCGTGGCGCCACCCTGTGCGCCTGCGGCACCCACATCACCCCGGACTGGATCATCCGACAGATCGACCGCATGTCCGACCTGAAGATGAACTACCTGTCCCTCGAGCTGCGCATCAAGTCCGACAAGTACCCCGCCACCACCTCCTTCTCCTACTACACGAAGGATGAGGTCAAGGCCATCGTCGAGCACGGCCGCGAGGTCGGCGTTCGCGTCGTTCCGCTCCTCAACGCCCCCGGCCACACCGGCACCATCCTCGGCAATTTCCCGCAGTACCAGGTCTCCGACGACTCCGGTAAGAAGAGCCCCAACCACCTCAACTTCATCGACCCCGCCGCCCAGCAGTTCTACTTCGACCTCATCGACGAGTACATGGACGCCTTCGGCTCCACCGAATGGCACATGGGTGCCGACGAGTTCTTCTTCAAGCAGGGCCCCGGCAACTTCACGAAGTACCTCGCGCAGATTCGCAACTACTACGGTGACCAGTCCATGACCTTCGACGCCGCGTTCAATGACTTCATCAACAAGGTCAACGCGCACGTGAAGTCCCGCGGCGGCACCCTGCGCGTGTGGAACGACGGCATCGCCGACATCTCGCGCATCGCGATCGACAAGGACGTCATCATCGAATACTGGGGCAAGGGTGAGTCCAGCCAGAAGGACGCCAACCGCGGCCTGCCCGTCAAGGACCTCGTCGACGCCGGTTACACCGTCGTCAACGCCTCCTCTGCCCTGTATTACTACCGTGATCAGCCGTCCTCCTACGTCATGCAGGTGCAGGGCCTGGAAGGCGTCTACGGAAAGTGGACGATGAACTCGTTCTACCAGAACGACGGCTACACGGTGCCCGACGCCTCCATCCGCGGCGGCAAGGTCTCCATCTGGCAGGGCGGCCACGGCAAGGTCACCGACCACGAGACCGAAGCCTGGGTCACCGAAGGCCTGCGCTACGGCGCCCAGATGTTCTGGAACGCAAAGACCCCCAAGGCCGACGGCAACGTTGAGGCTTTCAAGGCGCGCATCAAGGCCCTGGGTGAGCCCTCCACCTACGTCGACCCCACGCGCGACACCCTCGCTCCCGGCCAGTACACCATCGCACTGTCCGACGGACGAGCCCTGAGCGTGTCTGGCGCTACCCCGACCGCGGGCACTGCCTCCGATAACTGGGAGCTGGCCGCCACCCCCGACGGCTACTACCAGATCCGCTCGGTCAACGCGAACCGCTGCCTCGCCGTCTACTCCGAGGAAACGCCTAACTCCGAGACCCACGTGTCGACGACCCCCGGACACCCCGCGGTCGCCTACGCGTGCGCTGACATGAGCCAGGAGTTCACCCCCACGTTCCAGGGCGACTACGCGACGCGTAACCCCCAGAAGTGGGTCGCTGAGCCCGCCGGCGACGGCTTCCGCCTGCGCAACGCCATGACCAACCAGTACCTGAGCGTCATCGACTCCGGCTACCTGTCGCGCCGCCCCAACGGTGGCGAGAAGACCGCCGAAGGTACCGTCGCCCAGCTGCCGCTCGACGTCACCGTCGACAGCCACTCGGTCTTCACCCTCACCTCCCAGGCCTCCTCGGCCCTCGACGTCAGCATCGAACGCGTTGGTGACGAGGCCTACCCGAAGACCGCCCTGTCCGGCATGAATCGCGCCTCCCTGCCCATCATCGGCGACGAGAACTGGGGCGAAACCGTCCTCAAGGTCTCCGTCACCAACAAGGGCACCACGGACGCCACCAAGATCCAGCTGACCCCCGCTGTCTCCAACTCGTGGAAGCTCGCCAACGGACCCCAGCCGATCGACCGCCTCGCCCCCGGCGAGACCCGCGTCGTGAAGTTCTGGGCGCGCCCCACCACCGAGTTCGGTGAAGCAACCTTCACGGTCACCGTCTCGCACGCCGGTGAGAAGACCGTGGCCAGCGAAGGCCTGATCGGCGTGTGCGGCCCGCGCGTCGAGGTCGCGGCCGTGGCAGCCGACTCCGTCGAAACCCGCTGGGAGCGCGGCAAGGAATCCATGGCCACCGACGGTGACCCCGCGACCTACTGGCACTCCCAGTACATCGATGCCAACAAGGCCAAGCTGCCCGGCACCGACAATGCCCGCAAGTGGCCCCACTGGATCGACCTGAAGATCGGCGATGGCACAAGCGGATACGACGTCTGCGCCGTCTCCTACACGCCGCGCGCCGGCAATGGCCCCAAGGCCTCGGGCCGCGCCAAGGACGTCCAGATCTACCTCGCCGGCTCGCAAGATGCCCTCAAGGGGCAGGGTGACAACAAGGGCAACCCGAGCGCACAGGGCAACCCCGTCCTCGTGACCTCCCTGGCGAATGTCCCCGGCACCGTGGACATCCCGGTTGCGGGCAACGGCTCCTACCTCCGATTCCGCGGCACCTCGGCCCAGGCTGACGTTGCTAAGGACCTCACGGACGTCATGTCCGTCGCCGAACTTGGCGTCCGCATCGGCCGCTCCAACTGACGCATAGCAGTCGGGGAGGGGTTGGAAGAAAACCGTCCAAACGGGACTTCCTTCCCCTCCCCGCTCGTGCAAAATGTGAGAGAATCGGACACGACAAAACTGTCACTCGATTAGGAGGCTCCAAGTGCCTATCGCAACCCCTGAGGTCTATGCAGAGATGCTGAATCGCGCACGGGATGGCAAGTTCGCCTACCCCGCGATCAACGTGACCTCGTCCCAGACCATCACCGCCGCCCTCCAGGGCTTCGCCGAGGCCGAGTCCGACGGCATCATCCAGATCTCCGTCGGCGGCGCCGAGTACGGCTCCGGCTCCACCATCAAGAACCGCGTCACCGGCTCGCTGGCCCTCGCTGCCTACGCCTACGAGGTTGCCAAGAACTACGGCATCACCGTGGCTCTGCACACCGACCACTGCGCCAAGCAGAACATCGACTCCTGGGTCCGCCCCCTCCTCGAGATCGAGGCCGGCCAGGTTGCCGACGGCAAGCTGCCCACCTTCCAGTCCCACATGTGGGACGGTTCCGCGATTCCGCTCGATGAGAACCTCGAGATCGCGAAGGAACTGCTCGCCATGTCCGTCAAGGCCAACACCATCCTCGAGATCGAGGTCGGCGCTGTCGGTGGCGAGGAAGACGGCGTCGTTGGCGAGATCAACGAGAAGCTCTACACCTCCACCGCAGACGGCATCAAGACCGTCGAGGCCCTGGGCCTGGGTGAGAAGGGCCGCTACATCACCGCTCTGACCTTCGGCAACGTGCACGGCGCCTACAAGCCCGGCCACGTGAAGCTGCGTCCCGAGCTGCTCGGCACCATCCAGAAGGAGGTCGCTGAGCACTTCGGCCTCGACCACCGTCCCTTCGACCTGGTCATGCACGGCGGCTCCGGCTCCACCGCCGAGGAGATCGCCACCGCTGTCGCCAACGGCGTCATCAAGATGAACGTCGACACCGACACGCAGTACGCGTTCACCCGCCCGGTCGTTGACCACATGATGCGCAACTACGACGGCGTCCTCAAGATCGACGGCGAGGTCGGCGTGAAGAAGCAGTACGACCCGCGTACGTGGGGCAAGTCGGCCGAGGCCGGCATGGCCGCTCGCGTTGTCGAGGCCTGCCAGCGCCTGGGTTCCGATGGCACCCAGATGCGCTGAAACAATCGCTGAGAGCCGCCTAGCGGCCTGATGCGTGAGCCGCCCGGCCCCCTGTGGGGCCGGGCGGCTTCGTGTTGCTTGTTGCCCCGACAGATCTCCGGCCGCCGCGAGGCCTGCCCGCCCGCTCGCCGTCCGCGCCGCGAGCTTCGCTCGGCGCGTCGGCTCGAAGCCCGGCCAGGCCCCGCAGGCCTCGCGGCGGCCTCCAATCGGTCGGGGTGCCTGTGTGTTGCCCGGCCAGGCCTCGCCGCCGCCCACGCGTACCGCAGCCAGGCCCTGTCGGCCAGCTGGGCCGGTTGTCTGAAACCCCTGTCGCCTTTGCGGGTGCCGGCCGAGCCTCGATTGAAACCGTCGTCGCCTTTGTGGGCGCGAAATGGGCGTTTTTGGTGCATTTTTCGGTTGCAGTGGTGTTGCCGGTTTCAATGGTCGCTTGTTGGGGGCGAGCAGTGGTGATGGCGGTTTCATGCTGGCCTACATCAGTGCCTGCAGAGGTGTCATTGGTTTCAAAGTTGGCACGTGGCCGTGTCCTGTGCGCGAAAAAGTTCGCCCTGCTCGGCCCGGCGTGGACGTGAGCGCGAAAAAGTTCGCCCAGCGCACGAAAAATGGCTCAAAATCCGCGTTTTCTGGCGTGCTGGGCGAGTTTTTTCGCGGAAATGCCGCTGGAGGGGGTGTGCTGGGCGAGTTTTTTCGCGGAAATGCCGATGGTGGGGGTGTGTTGGGGTGTAACAGCGGGGCGGGATCCCGTAGGATCCCGCCCCGTATCGCAAGCCCGTATCACGAGCGGCCCGCCTCACACGCGGACGCGCCGCGCCCGCGTTGAGCTCGAGCCTCGCTCACTCCTGCGGAGGATTCGGGGAAGCGGCGTCGCGCACGCCCTCGGCAACCGCGTCGGAGATCGTCGGGGAGACAACCTTGGCACCCACGAGAGCCGAGAATAGCTGCTGCAGGTCCAGGCCCAGCGAATCGCCCAGGCCTGCGTTGATCTGGCTGATCGACTTCGTAATATCGCCGACCATCTGGGCGTTGTTGCCCTCGCCGTACATGGTGATCGTGTCGACCTTGGAGAGGGGCTCGGCCACGGCGCGCGCCACCTCGGGCAGCGCACGGAAGTACATCTCCAGAACGGCCGCCTGGTTCATCTTGGTCATGGCCTCGGCCTTCTTCTCGAGACCCTCGGCCTCGGCCGTCAGCTTCGCGCCGATCGCGGAGGCCTCGGCGCGGCCTCGAGCCTCGATACCCTGAGCCTCGGCGAGCATGGCCTGCTTGTCGGCGTCCGCCTTCTTTGTGCGCTCGAAGGCCTCGGCCTCGGCCTGGCGCTGACGCGCGTACAGGGCCGCGTCGGCCTTCTTCTCGGCGGCGTAGCGGTCGGCGTCGGCCTTCGCGTTCACCTCGGCCTGCAGGGCCTGCTTGGTGACGACGACTTCCTTCTCCTTGATGACCGCCTGCTGCTCCTGCTTGACGATGTCGGCCTGCGCGGTCTCGCGCTCGATGTCGCGGCGCTGAATCTGCGACTGAATCTCGTAGGCGGCGTCTGCCTTCGCCTTCTCGGTGTCGGCCTCGACCTTCAGGGCGGCCTGGCGCTTGGCGAGGTCCGTCTGCTTCTGAGCGATCTCCAGCTGAGAGGCGACCTGCGCATCGTTCGCTTCTTTCTGGGCGACGGCGGTCGCCTGCGCGACCTCCTTCTGGGCGTTCGCCTTCGCGATGGCCGCGGCCTTGCGGATCTGCTCGGTGTTGTCGATACCGAGGTTATCGATGACACCGTTCTGGTCGGTGACGTTCTGGATGTTGAAGGCGACGATCTCGAGGCCCATCTCCTCCAGGTCCTGCTTAGCGTTTTCCTGGACGCGCTCGGAGAAGGCGGCGCGGTCGGTGATGATGTCGGTCAGGCGCATCTGGCCGATGATGGCGCGCAGGTGGCCCTCCAGGGTGTCGCGCACCTCCTCGGAAATCTCGACGGTCGTCTTGTATAGGAAGTTTCGCGTCGCAGCGCGGAAGAGCGTCGGGTCATCGGTCGCGATACGGACTTTGACGGCGGCGTCGACGCGCACGTTGATGTAGTCGTTCGTGGGAACGAAGTCCGTGGTCTGGGCGTCGACGGAGATCATCGAGGCGGTCATGGTGTCCACGCGCTCGAGGAGGGGAACCTTCCAGCCCGTCTTGCCGTGGAGTACGCGCTGGCCGCGGGGACCGGAGATTACCTTAATTTCGCCCGGCGAAGCGGAGACGAAGCTCGCCCAGAGGAACAGGAGAAAAAAGACAGTAGCAGCGACGGCGATGGCTACGATGCTGAGGAAAGGCATGATAGTTGCTTTCGTGAGAGGGGTGCGGTCCTTTTGCCCGTGGAGCCGCGTAACGCGTCAGGATAGCAGCGTATGACGAAAGACTCAAGCCGCTCGCTGTGGGCTATCTCGTGGCCTTCCCGTCAGAGCCGATCAGCGTGCTATGCCTCTTGAAACCGGCTGTTTGCGCGCCGTATGATGGGGCAACTGCGCAATGGGTCGCAGTGTGGACCTCCAATGACGGGCGTCGGATGCTGAAAGAATGATGTGCAATGGATCCAGGCTTCGCGGAACGCGGCGGCTGCGTCCGGTGTCACGCTGACGGACGAGGCCGGGGCGAAGAGGCACAAAATCTCGTAACTGACCGCGCGGGCGAGCGAAATAGCGACCCACGCGACACAATGGAACTATAGAGTGGTGAAACGATGTCACCACGGACAGGAAGGTAGTGACATGGCCCAGGACTGGACTCGTATTGAAGGCATGATCATCGGCCACGATCTGGATCCCAGCGTGGTCGCCGGTGAGCTGAAGGAACGGTCGATCCTTGCCCAGCTCGAGTGGTTCCCGTCATCGCCACAGATGCTGGGCCTGAACGTCGCGGTCGACAAGGAGCGCGTTGCTACCGTGCCCGCCGGATCAACTGAGGTCGTTCCCGGACCCACCCCCGCCGAATTGGCTGACGAACTCGCCATCCTCTTCGACGCCGAGGTGCGCATCGGTAACGCGACGGCCGACCACCTGCCCGAGGGCGACTCGCCGCTGGGCAAGGTCTGGCCCTCCGATGACGAGGAGGCTGCAGCCGTCGAACCCACCCCGACCCGCATCGTCGAAATCGGTCGCACCCCGGCCTCGTCCGTGCCGCTCCTCGCGGCCCTCGAGGGCGTGGACCTGGGCGACCTCGAGCTTGCGGAGGGACACCGTGCGCTGCTCGCCGAGCTGCCCGCCGAGAAGGAGGGCTGGAACTTCGGCGACCTGCCGCTCGTGACACTCTCTGTCACTGACGGTGAATTCCAGGTCTTCCTGGTCACCGACGACCACCTTGAGCACATCATCTCCCACAACTGGGGCATGGACGCCGCGATCGTCCCCGGTGGACACGACCGCACCGCGGATCTGCCCGGCGAGGTCATCGACCTGGTCGGCGATCGCCTCGATCTCCTGGAGATCGCCGAGGCCGTCCCCGGCTCGGACGCCGACGCCCTGTGGGCGTCCGTGGCCACGACCGGCGAGGAGTCCGTGTGGAAGGTCGTGCGCGCCCTCGGCCTGCCCGGCTCCGTCGCCGGCTTCCTCCTGGGCACCACCGACCTCGAGGACGTCGAGGGTGTCTCCGTGCACCTGGCTCGCGGCATCTCCAACGCGATTGGCCGCAGCGTCGACATTATGATGGGCCAGCCGCAGTCGGTCGTGAAGCCCCTGTGGAACTCCTACGAGTCCGTGGCCGTCGAACGCCCGTGGATCATTCACGCTGCCGTCGCCGCCGAGGCCATCGTCGGTACCGGCATGCTGGTCGCCGCCGTGCGCGCCTCCTCGCCGCGCTCGGGTTGGATGCGCTTCGCGGGCATCGTGGGTGGTCTGATGGTCGTCGACTCGATCGCCGAGCTGTCCCTGGCCAAGCACGTCTCCAAGCGCTTCGCGCGCCGCGCAGGCGAGGCCTAAGAAGTCGTCAGCGGCATACGTAAAGGCAGCCGGGGTCGCGTGAGCGACCCCGGCTGCCTTATCTGTTGGTGGTGGCGCAGACATAGGCCGCGCACGTATTCGTCGGGAATTAAGGGTGGTGGAGCGGGCGCAGGCCGCGCCCGTACGCGTCAGGCCTTCAGGGCCTCGGCGGGGAAGTCTTGCGGACGATCCGTGAAGATACCCGTGACGCCCCACGAGGCCAGCTCGCGGGCCTGCTCGACGTCGTTGACGGTCCACACGTTGACCTCGAAGCCTGCGTCGCGCATCGCGCGCACGTCGGAGGCGGTGAGGCCCTCGACGCCCGGGTGGATCGCTGCCGCACCCAGGGCGGCCGCGCCCTCGCGCCACTCCTCGGAGGCACGCTCGATCAGCCAACCGAGCGCAACCGTCGGGCACGCCTCGTGGAAGGCCGCGAGGAGCTCGTGGTCGAACGAAGAGACGATGAGTCGGGACGGAACCTTGTCGCCGGCGAGCGTGACGGCCAGGGCCTCGATGAGGCGCTCACGCAGGCGATCCCCGCCCGCGCAGGGCTTGATCTCCAGGTTCGCGCCCATCTGCTGAGCGTGCGCAAAGGTGAGCACGTCGGTGGCCTCGGGAATGCGCTCGAAGCGGTACGTGTCCGAGAACCAGCGGCCCGCGTCCAGTCTGCGGATGTCCGAGAACCCGAGCTGGTAGTAGGAGCCGGACCCCGTCGTCGTGCGGTCCAGGGTGTCGTCGTGAATGACGATCAGTGAGCCGTCGCCCGTGATGTCCACGTCGAATTCGAACCACCGTGCGCCGACCTCCATGGCCTTGGCGAACGCGGCGATCGTGTTCTCGGGAGCCAGGGAAGACGCGCCCCGGTGGGCAAAAATGCGGGGAAATTCAGACATAGGTGCTCCTAGCGTGAATGGGACGGGACGTTGTGTTTCCTCACCATAGGTCGGGGTGCGTCTCGGCGCTGAGCATGGACGCGCGACCCGGACCGGGTTCGATGAGGACGGCCTCGTCGCGCTTGGACGGCAGAATCGTCTCCACGTACGAGGCCAGGGCGTCGTCTCGTGACACGTCGTGGCCGGCCTGCTGGGCCATGTACCAGCGGTGCTCGAGATACTCGTGGTAGAGCTGCGCGGGCTCCAGCTTGCCAGCGAGCTCGCGCGGAATCGCGCGCACGACGGGGGCGAACACGTCGGTGAGCCAATCGTGGGCGGCCTGCTCGAGGGGAAGATCTTGGAAGCCGTTCGTCGCGCGCCACACGTCGATGTCGGCGAGGAGGCGCGCCGCCTGGTGTTCGCCGACGTCCATGCCGGTCAGGCGCATGAACTTGCGGTTGTGGTGACCGGCGTCGACCACCTTGGGCTGAATGACGAGGCGCTCGCCGGAGGAATCGGTGGACATACGTAGCTCGGCGACGTCGAAACCGAGGTCGTTGAGCCGGCGGATGCGCTCACTGACCAAGTATTGACGCTGATCGTTGGGAATGGACTCCTCTGCGGTGACTTCTGTCCACAGCAGGTCGTACTGGGTGCGGATGCGGTCGCCGACGTCGATGGGGTCGGTGTCTTCGGGGAAGAACCCGCCGGCCTGGAGGTCCATGAGCTCGCCGATGATGTTCGTGCGGGCCAGGTCGACGTCGTACTCGCGCTGGCCGTCGGTGAGCTTGGGGTGCAGCTCGCCGGTCTCGGCGTCGACCAGGTAGGCGGCGAACTCACCCGCGTCGCGACGGAACAGTGTGTTCGACAGTGAGACGTCGCCCCAGTAGAAGCCCAGGAGATGCAGGCGAACGAGGAGAAGGGCGAGCGCGTCGATGAGGCGCGTCGCCGTATCCTCACGCATCGACAGGGAAAACAGTGCGCGGTAGGGGAGAGAGAACTGCAGGTGCTCGGTGATGAGTGCGGCGTTGAGTTCCTCGCCCTCGGGGGTCTCGCGGCCCGTGATGACGGCGACCGGCTGGACGGACGGGGCATCCAGGCGCTTCAGGTCGCGCAGACGGTCGTACTCGTGATGGGCGACGGTCGGACCGATTTCCTTGACTGCGAGCACGCGACCAGACAGATTCACGAAGCGCACGATGTGGCGGGAAATGCCGCGGGGAAGCGCCGCGAGCAGGTTGGACGGCCACTCCTCGAGGGGAACATCCCACGGGAGGTCCAAAAGGGCGGGGTCGACTGCGGCCGCCGTGATGTCCAAAGCCATGAGAACCATTATCCCATCTCGAGCGCCGTGCGTATAGCCCCGACGCGGCATCTGCGCTAGTCGCGGCCAAGAACACAGATGGGCATAGCGAAACCCCGGCCTCGTCCTGGAGGTACGAGTGGACGAGGCCGGGGCCGATTATCGCTGTGCGTGAGCGCTATGCGTCACTCGGGCAGGCGAACGCCCGTTGCAGCGGAGAAGTTGTGCTGCTGACCCTCGCGGATGCGCACGTGCAGGACGCCGCCGCGCGCGGGGGCGGTACGCGGGGGAACGCGCACGATCAGCTGCTTGCCGGTGCCCTCGGAGCCGGAGCCCAGGGTCTCGCCCTCGGCGGCGCCGGCCAGGTGGCCGTACACGTAGGCGTCAGAGCCGAGCTCCTCGACGAAGTCGACCTCGACGGGGATGGAGCCCTCGGAGCCGTCGGCGACGACATCCAGGCCCTCGGGACGGAAGCCGATCTTGATCTTTCCGCCGTCCTCAGCGGTCATCGCGGCGCGGGCGGCCTCGGAGACGCGCACGCGCGCGGGGCCGAGCTTGGCCCACTCGCCCTCGACCGTGAAGGTGCCCAGGTTCATGGCGGGGGAGCCGATGAAGCCAGCGACGAACTCGTTGGCGGGACGCTCGTACATCTCCTGCGGGGTGCCGCACTGCTGGAGGAGACCGCCGGCGAGGACCGCAATGCGGTCGCCCATCGTCAGAGCCTCGGTCTGGTCGTGGGTGACGTACACGGTGGTGACGCCGAGCTCACGCTGCAGGGAGGCGATCTGCGTACGGGTCTGGACACGCAGCTTCGCGTCCAGGTTCGACAGGGGCTCATCCATGAGGAACACCTGGGGCTTACGGACGATCGCGCGGCCCATGGCGACACGCTGACGCTGGCCGCCGGACAGAGCCTTGGGCTTGCGGTCCAGGTAGGGCTCCAGGTCGAGGATCTTAGCGGCCTCTTCGACGCGCTTGTTGATCTCTTCCTTGGGGGTGCCGGCGATCTTCAGGGCGAAGCCCATGTTCTCGCGCACCGACATGTGGGGGTAGAGGGCGTAGTTCTGGAAGACCATCGCGATGTCGCGGTTCTTCGGTGGAACGTCCGTGACGTCCTTGTCGCCGATGAGGATGCGGCCGGAGTTGACGTCCTCCAGGCCGGCGAGCATGCGCAGCGAGGTCGACTTGCCGCAGCCGGAGGGGCCGACGAGAACGAGGAATTCGCCGTCCTGGATCTCGAGGTCGAGCTGGTCGACGGCGGGCTTGTCGGAGCCCGGGTAGACGCGGGTGGCCTTGTCAAAGGTAACGGTTGCCATGGAGTTTTCCTTCCCACCGGCAGGTACGTGCCGGACGATCCGTAGTGGGCTGACCGTGGAGCGTCTTCGCCCACGGAGTGCGAGCGCGGATCGTTCCGCGCGCGCGACTAATAGCGAAGTTAGCACGCTCGGTCGGCAGTGTACAGTTCGGGCCACATGGTGGATTGACAGAGTCTGTTCGCCCGTCAGATTCGGGGACGAGGCCGGGGTCGCCCCGCGCGGGTGGCCGCAGATGGGGGAGGGGCCAGGTAGGCTGAGGGCGTGGAAGAAGGCGAGGAACTGGGCGGCTACAGGCTGATCCGTCGGCTCGGTACGGGCGGAGCGGGGACGGTCTGGCTCGCCGAAGACGGGGGCGGCACGCGTGTCGCCCTCAAAGCCATGCACCCGGCGATGGCCGCCTCGGAAGAGTCGCGCCAGCGCCTGGAACGCGAGACGCGCACCGTGAACTCCGTGCGCTCGCCCTTCGTCGCCCACATCGTCGATGCGGAAACCGAGGCCTCCCAGCCGTTCGTTGTCTCGGAGTACGTGGAGGGCCCCACGCTCGCGGAAATCCTCGTGTCCGGGCCGGTTCCTCTGCGTGGCGTCGCCGCCCTGTCCTATCACCTGGCGTCCACGATCGCGGCCGTTCATCACGCCAACATCATCCACCGCGACATTAAGCCCTCCAACATCATCTGTTCGCCGCGCGGCCCGGTCCTCATCGACTTCGGTATCGCGATGGCGACCTCCGATCAGCACCTGACCAGCACGGGCCTCGTGTCGGGGACGGCCGGATATACCGCGCCCGAACTGCTCCAGGGACACGGTGCCACGAAGGAGTCGGACTGGTGGGCGTGGTGCGCCACCCTGCTGTCCTGTGCCACCGGCCGCCCGCCGTTTGGCAAAGGCGACGTGTCCGCCACGATGCTGCGCGTCCTCGAAGGGGACCCCGACCTGGCCGGACTGCACCCCATGGTTGCCGACGCGCTCGCGGACGGACTTGCCCCAGATCCCGACGATCGCCCTTCTCCCTCCCTGATTGTTGCCGATCTCATGAGTGCCGTCGGGTGGGCGCCCGGTGAGCTCGACTACGTGACGGTGAACTGGGCGCAGCTGCTCGACACGGGCATGCGCACGCAGATGGTGAACTCTGACCCCCAGGAGATAGCCGCGCCTCCCGAGTGGGAGGACGCCGGGCAGCGCCCGGACGCCTCCGGTGCGCGTGCCGTCTCCTATCCGCAGCATCCGCGCCGCGACGCCTCTGAATTCACAGCGGCGAACGATCACACCGACGTCGTGGACACCGCGTCGGTGACCCAGGGGTATGGCGACTGGTCCGATGACACCGGGGAAGTCGCCTGGCGCGACGATGCCACCGACGTCTGGCAGAGCGTCGACGACTCGGATCCCACAGAGGTCATGGCCCCCTACGCTCAGCCTCAGTACCCGGGTCCGCAGGGCGCGTATGGTCCCGGTTTCGCCCCCGGCTACGGGCAACAGCCCTATCCGCAGGCCGGTGTCGCCCCGCAGCAGATGGCAACAGCTCCCCAGTGGAACCCCAACCCGGCGATGGGGGTGGGCGCCGCTTCGGCGGATGGGGCCTCGTCCACCGCGAAGGGGACGTGGATCTCCGGCGCGGCGATGCTGGCCCTCCTGGCCTCCCTGCCTTTCCTCTTCGGCCTCACCGGTTCCATGATCGTGGGGATCGCGCTCACCGCTTTCGGCCTGATCGGCGCGATGTCGCGGTGGTTGGAGCGCCGTCGGATCCTGCGAGGCGCAAAGGCCAGTGATTCGGCCGCCGTCATCGCCATGTCGCCGATCCTGCTGGTGCGATCGATCCTATCGAGCGTGCTTGGCCTCGTCGTCGGAGGCCTCGTTCCGTACGGGATTTGGGCCTTCGTGTCCTACTCGCGCGAGGGGCGCGTCCTGTGGTCATGGCCCGCCGACGTCGTCGCATCCACCGGTGTTGATCGCACGGACTACTGGCTGAGCGACCCGCGCGGCGCGATCATCGTGTGGGCACTCGCCGCGGTGATGATGCTGACTGCCTGGCTCATGCCGTTTACCGCAGATCTGAGGGTTGGCATATCCACAACGCTGCGCGCGATCGTGCGTCCTGCCTGGGGGCGAGGCCTCCTCGCGGTAGGCTGTGTGGGGTTCCTAGTGGGTGCGTGGTTCATTGTCACGGGTGGGCTGTCGCACTGAGCGCGGCCACGCTGCGCCCGATATTCTTACAACATTCAACTACTTTCGGAAGGTGAGTCCATGGCTCAGAAGAAACAGCCGGCCGTCGATCCCGTGCGCACGAAAGCTGCCCAGATGCGCCAGGCGCAGGAGCGTGCTGACCGCCGCACCCGCATCATCGTCATCTCCGCCGTCGCTGCCATCGTCCTCGCGGTCGTCGCAGCCGTCGGCGGCGTGATCTGGAAGCAGCAGGCGCAGGTCAACGCCGCCCGCAACGTCGACGCATCCGAGGTCCTCGGCCCTTACGCCGACGGTCGCCCGATCATCGTCAACGCAAACGGCGTCGTCGCTGAAGCGGATCCGAACCTGCCCACCCTCACTGAATACTTCGACTACACCTGCCACGCGTGCGCCGACCTCGACGCATACATGGGCAAGGACCTCACCACCTGGGCCGCCGAAGGTCACTACAACATTGAGCTCCAGCCGGTCATTACCGTCAACATGGACTACCTGAAGCCCGCGGCCAGCGCATCGCTCGTCGTCGCGCAGAAGGCGCCCGACAAGTGGGTGGACTTCCACCACGCCCTGCTCGCCTACTTCCGCTCCCAGTTCCAGGCCTCCAACGGCACCGTCGTCCAGAACCTCGACGCCTCCTGGAAGCAGGTTAAGGTGATCGCCGCCGAGGTCGGTGTCCCCTCCGACGTCATCGACACCTTCCCGGTCAACGCCGTCGAGGACTACCTCAAGGCGTCGACCACCGCCTGGCAGAACGCCGGCTACAGCGGTCGTGGCAACGGTCTTGGCACACCCGAACTCGTCAAGGATCACTCCACCGTGATCCCGCTCGGCACCCAGCTGGGTGAGCTGCGCCAGAGCATCGCAAACGAATTCGGCATCACCGATTCCGCGAGCCAGGGCATCACCGATACCCCGGCCCCCGAGGCCACCGAGCCCTCCCAGAGCGGTACCGACGAGACCCAGAGCTCCGAGACGACCGACAGCTCCAACTGAGCCTTCAATCACTGAGGGGTGGGACCGCGCGGCGGTCCCACCCCTCACTTCTTTGCTGTGACCTTCACATCTGTGCGGCGAATTGAAGGCCTCTGAGGCATGCGCTGTTCATATGCGCTGCCAATAGGGAACGCATCGTTGCATGCTTGCTGATGGTTCTCCGGCCCGCCCGCGCGCACCAGCCCCCACCTGTGGCACACTAGTGTCCGCCGCCGGCTTAGCTCAGTTGGTAGAGCAGCTGTCTTGTAAACAGCAGGTCATCGGTTCGAGTCCGATAGCCGGCTCCACGGAGTCCCTCACCGCGGCACCGCAGCCGCAGCCCACCCCACCCGTTCGGGTGAGGCACCCCGGCCTCGTCAATGAGAAGCGCCCAGCGACCAATCCACGCCCGACACGCCCTGCGCCTCCAACAGTTCATTCGCGCGCGAGAACGGTTTCGACCCAAAAAACCCTCGATACGCAGAGAGCGGCGACGGATGGGCGGACGCAATGATCGGCGTGTCACCCAGGCGCGGGGTGAGCGACTGCGCGTCCTTACCCCACAGAATCGCCACGAGGGGAGCGCGCGAGCCATCCTCGCGCTTCCGGGACACCAGGGCATCAATCGCGCACTGCGTCACTTCCTCCCAGCCCCGGCCTCGATGCGATGCGGGAGCACCCGGGCGCACCGTCAATACGCGGTTCAGCAGGCACACGCCCTGCTCGCTCCACGGCGTCAGGTCGCCCGACGTCGGAGCGGGAACGCCCATGTCCTCGCTCAGCTCGCGGAAAATGTTGATGAGTGACTTGGGCAACGCCACGCCCGGGTGCACCGAAAACGACAGCCCCATTGCATGCCCCGGTGTCGGATACGGGTCCTGCCCGACGATCAGAACCTTCACCTTGTCGAACGGGTATGTGAAGGCGCGGAGAACGTCCGTGCCCGCAGGCAGGTAGCCGTGCCCCGCCTCGACTTCGGCGGCCAACATTGTGCCCAACTCGTGGATGCGACCCTCAACCGGAGTCAGAGCCCTAGCCCAGCCCGGATCAATCAACTCGGCCAACGGGCGCGGATTGTGTTCACTCATGGCACCAGCCTAATGCCGCACAGGCCACGCCACATTTCCCGCGCGCCACCCGCGCCCCACTCCTTCTTTTCCGATAGTCTGAACGCGTGAGTTCTCAGTACCCCAGGGATGAATTTGACCGCGCCGGCGAAGATATGCCCGTCGGCATGCACCGCCCCAAGCCGTCCAAGTGGAAGAACGTCTGGCCGTTCCTGGCCATCCTCGTGATCGTTCCCGCCCTCGGATGGGCAGCGGCGACCGCCCTGTCGCGCCAGCAGGCCACTGTCAGCAACGCGCCAAGCCCTGCCGCGACCGCCCCGAGCGCTGCCGCTCCCTCAGCGTCGCCCACAGCCGAGGCCACCGTTTCCGCTGAGCCCACGCCTTCCGCCAGCTCCTCCTCCCCGTCTGCCTCTTCCGAGCCCGATCACGGAGCTGTTATCCAGGTGCTCAACGGCACCGGCACCCAGGGATTCGCCGGCCAGCAGGCTCAGATCCTCAACCAGGCCGGCTACGCGGGCACCTCCGCCGCGAACGCTGACGGCTGGGCCACGCAGACCTCCACCGTCTTCTACGAGGATCCCCGCATGGAGGGGACCGCGAAGGACGTTGCCGCCAAGCTTGGTATTTCCAACGTTCGCCAGGAGAGCGGCCTCGGAGACCCCGACATCGTCGTGGTCCTGCGATGAGCCTCTGATACTGGCTGAGCCGCCCGGCCCCTGTGGGGCCGGGCGGCTTTGTTATGCCTAGGTGGCGTGTTGCGCCGCTAGTGTTCCGGCGGCGTGTGTGGCCCCACGGGTGTTCTGGGCGCCGGAGGGCCCGGCCGCCCGCGAGGCTAGGCGTCCTCACTTCGTTCGGCGCCGCGCCTCGAAGCCCGCCCGT
>OKWY01000067.1_pt1 | contig 48369 bp, 45 predicted proteins | sample 1607041 | NCBI WGS metagenome assembly OKWY01 (sample SAMN07501038, study PRJEB24779) | human gut metagenome | isolation source: stool | host: human infant | place: USA: Pittsburgh, PA | reverse complement strand
AGCAATGTGAATTATTAGCTAGAAGTGTAGCATAAAAAAGTTTGACTTTTTGTGTCTAAAATATTGACATAAGACCAAACTTTAGCCAACTTTACGGAATCAATTATATAAATTCTAGGCGAAAATTTCACAGTTCCCGGAAAATAAATATTTCATTTTTTCGCTTCCACGTGACGAACAATATTATTCAACTACCACATAAGAACTTTTCCTATTCTCTCCTCTCCATTACTTCTATTAAACATAACGACATTCCCAAATCCAATGCATCCATCAGCATTAAAACTATCTGTTGGTGATGCATAATCTTGATGAGCCATTACTAATGTATATTTTTTATCTCCCTTAGTAATATTTACCGCTTCAATTAATTTATCTTCAAATATTATTTTCTTAAAATTAGACTTAACTTCTAATTTTTCTACTTCTAAATTTTCACTTTCTCCCTTTTTATTAATTGAAATAACAGTAATTATTGAAGCAAATCCATCACCTTCTAATGTTGTTTTAACTGTTTTATTATCAATGCAATCATTATAATGTTTTGAATATCTAGTATCTATAACTTCTAAGTTCAAGTTATTAGCTACAAATTTTACATCAACATCATTTTTTTCACTTATATATTTTGCTGTTAACTCCGAATTCTTAATAACTTCACCTTGATTATTAAAGTGGAAATATTGGTTATATTCATGCACTGTATTTCCATAGAATTCGTCTACTAAAACATAAATATCTGGTTTTATATAAACTATTCTACGATTTACAAATACTCCTCCATTTTCTAAATCATAATATCCTAAATGTCCACCTTCTAAGTAAACATACTCATCTGATTCAACCATTTTTTGATTTAATGACCTTGCAAGTTTTGTACATTCCCATGAATCTTTACAAACTATAAAGTCTTTTCCATCTACAGTAATAGTATTATGACCTAAAGGATCTTTAAACTCATATCTTTCTGGCTTATGGACATAAGTATACCTACCAGAATCAACAAGTATGTCTTCTCCATTAGCATATAAATCTATATGAAGTTTATCAGAGTGCCCATGTCCAGCCCCTAAAGTTCCACAATAGAAATGAAAAAAGTTTTCTTCTTCACTCCAATCTGAATGAATGTAGTAATTCCCACTTTCTTTAAGCTCTATAGCTGTTTTTTCTGGTTTATATACCTCCATACCTAAATATTCATTTGCTGCATTTATACCTAAATCCCATATAGTATCAAAATCAAACTTCTCATATCCACCATATTTTAAGACTCCATCTTTATAAAGATAAGCGGCCTTAGTTATTATATCTCTTACATCAATATCATCACTATCCCCCATCATTATTTCACAATGATCTGGCTTAGCATGATAAAGTGTAGCATATGCCATCTTATACAAATTTTTATCTATTATTTCAGGCATCTTAATATTATTTCTATCGCATAATATCTTCACATCAAGATAACAATGCTCAACTTCATTATGATACATTGGAGATTGCTCCCAATGAACTCCATCACCATAAACTTGAATAGTTATTTCTTCTGCTAATCTTCTTAATGCTTCTTCCCTATATTCAATACTTCTTTTAGTTTCTGGTAACATAATTCCTGCTATTAATAATCCATGATTTTGTAATACGCCCCAATTACTCACTAATCTAAATGTATCATATACATTCATTAAATATTCAGCATGCTCTATTATAGATTTTTCAAATATATCATAAACTTCATCCGTTAAGCTTGGACTATTTTCAAAATAACAAATAGCCTTAAACCAATACTCTAATCTTAACCCTGCTTCTATGGTTCTCCATGCCTTTTCATTTTTAGGATCATCCTTTTTAACATTCTTTATCCAATGTGTAAGTTGAGATACAAATGCTTTTGCATATTTTTCATCCTTAGTTAAAGCATATGCTTGTCCTAAACATATCCAAAATCTATGCCTATTAAACTGGAATATCCATTCTTGGTCATCACTGGGCATACGAACCCAATCTATTTCTCCTTCAAATATTTCTGGTACAGTAGTTCTTTCCATATCCCATCTTAAAGTAAATAAAAAACTCTGATTTACAACATCATTAGCAACAGCTATAATTTTCTCTGCCTCTTCCATGCAATTTTCTTTTACATACTCACTTATTCCTTCTATATCATCAATAAAAAACTTTCTATTTTCTTTACTAAAAAACTTATTCTTACTCATAATTCATCTACACCTCTTTTAACCTTCTTATTACCAAAATAATAATTCTACATCATTTAATATTGAAATTCCTTCAACAAAATAATAATCTCCATATATTAATGGAACATCTAAGTTCTTTTGCTCTGGGAAATGTCCAGTTCCATGCTTTAATAGTCCTTGTTCATTATTGTCATCTTTACTTGAACATTTTTCATATAAATTTTTTAATATATATTCACCCGAATTTAAATATACTTCTGCTTCTACATCTGATACATATTTACCTAACATCATTAATCCACAAGCAGCTATTGCACCGGCAGATGAATCTGGATATCTATATCTTACTTTACCATCTTGAGGTACTCTAAAATCCCAAACAGGACAATCCTCCCCTTTAACATTTGCTATAAAATAATTAGATACTTTCTTAGCTGCATTTAATAATTTTATATCACCAGTATATTTATAAGATAATGTTAATCCATAAATAGCCCATGCTGTTCCCCTTGACCATGAACTATTTGGTGCAAAGCCTTGTCCCCCTAACCTTTTAATAATCTCTCCATTTTCTGAATCAAATTCTACCATATGTTGAACTGATCCATCCTCCCTTATAAAGTGCTCTAAAACCATATTTGCATGACTTTCTGCAATATGTTTGAATCTTGGATCCTTAGTTTCTTTAGATGCCCAATATAAAAGTGGTAAATTCATCATACAATCTATTATTGCTATTCCACTATTGTCCTCCCCCTCTCTCCAAGGATTCCATGCTCGTATATAGTTACCTTTAATATTAAATCTTCCTGCCAAAAGATTTGCAGCAAGTAACGCTCTTCTTCTTGCTTCCTTATTTCCTGTTATTTTATAATTAGCTAAACTTGTTAATATCCACATAAAGCCCATATCATGGTCCAAACTCTCAGTATCACCTAATAAATGCTCCATTTTTTCTTCACATTTTTCTGCTGTTAATTTAAATTCTTCATTATTACTACCAAGATAAACTCTCCATAGTAATCCTGGCCAGAATCCAGCTGTCCACCATTTCTCATTTTCTAAACTATAAACACCATTATGAGAAGCATGTGGAAAGTTACTTCCTATTACCTCATTATTAATTCTTGTTTTTTCTTTTATAAAATCCCATGCTTCACTTTTCCAGTTAATACTCATTTTTCTATCACCCTCACTACCCTTATTTTATATATAATTTAAAATTTTCATTAAAAATATTGTCACTTATTTTAGATATTAATCCAATTCTATATACAATACATTCATTGCCATAATGATTTTTTACCATTTTCTCTTCTATTTTTAACTCTAAGTTATTACTATCAAATTTTAACCTTATTTCATTATCTTTAATATTCCAAAGTATTAATCCTTCTTCAATAACACTTGGTTTAATGTAACTTATTAATCCTTCATTAACAGTTAATTTATATAAAGAATTAACTGTATCATTAATAATTAACTCTCTATTTTCATAACTATACTTAACTTTTCTTTTATAACTCTCTATTCTAGCCTTACTATATGCATTAGTTATATCTATTATTAAATTTATATTATCTTTATCACAATCTTCTAATCCAAAATTACAGTTTTCATTAGTTTTACTTTGCTCAAATCCATTTATTAATGGTACTGAATGATAATATGATCTTGTATTGTCATAAGTATATCTTTCTTTGCCAAAGTATCCAGCTGTATATGGCCCAGCCCCTAAATCTGTAAGTATAATATCTCCATCAACTGCCAGTACAAAACTTCCTAAATCATTATGATTATGTGGCTCATTATTACTTCCACCTTTTATAGCAAAAAATACATCTTTATCTCTTAGTGTAAACCACTGTGATTCATTAAATAAATTAATACCATCTTTTAAATTATTATTAAATATTTCATCGCTAGTCCACCATAAATTTCTACTAATATGTGCCCATCTGTAACAGTGATCAAAATCAAATGATGTTATTTGACTTACTATTGGCAAATTAATTTTATACTTTTGATATAAATATGATATTAATCCACTTGGAAGTGACATATTAGTCGGAACATCTGAAAATGGCACAAATACTTCTTCAGAAATTTGAACTGCTTGTGGAAAATTACAAATAGCTAATATTTTTTCTATGTGATTATCTTCAATATCTTCGTTTTTTAATGACTTATAATATATATAGTATCCTAATCCATAAGTCCAATATCCTATTCCCTCTAAAGAAACACCATCATTACTAAATCCAGATAAATAATATTCAAGTGATTTTTCTACTCTTCTAATTATTTCATCTTGTCTTTCTCCATTTTCTAAAATCAATGCTGTAATTCCAATACAACCTGCACAAACAGCACTCCAATTATGAGTAGCCTCTTCCCATTCCCATTTTTCATTAATAAATGGATTTAATACTCTTTCTTTTATTTGATTTTTAATATGCTTTATTAACATCTTATCTAATTTATCTTTATGTATTATTATAATTTCACTTAAAGTTTCTGCTGTTTCTGCTGAAAATAAATCTATAATTTTATTAGATTCACCAATGAAACCGCTATCATCAAAATGTAAATGAGCTCCCAAGCACCAACTAAATTCATTAGATATTGACCATAATAATTCCTTAAAATAATCTAATGCTTTTTGAGAATTCGACCATTGTAAATATAAAGCTAATGCAGTTAACTGCTTCCTCTTTTTAAAGTATTCTTCCTCAAAATCTTTTCTTATTCCACTCTCAAAAAATTTTAAATAAGAACTATAAGATATTTGTGGAACATCACCATCTAATATACTTTCTATATAACTTTCAATTTCATTAATTAATTTTTCATTAATTTTATTTTTTTCAATCGACTTCTTAAAATATTTATTAACCATAAATAACTTCCTCTATCCCAAAGCTTTTTACATTAATTTAATTATAATATAAATTTTGTAAACTAATAAGCTGTTTTGTGAAAAATGGAAAGCTGTAAAACAGCTTCCCACTAATTTTCTTTTCCGTAAACTTCTATTTGACTTAATGCAGGAAAAGGTGATGGATCATCGGCTTTTATTAAATCACTAAAGGTTAACCATTCTATTGTTTTTTCCTCAAAATCTAATATATGAGCTTTATCACTTTTCTCTAAATCCCAAACAATTTCAGAACCATCCGAAAATCTTAATGTAGCCTTTATCCACCAATTATCATGCGGAAAATCTGATCTCGTATATATTATTATTTTATTTGTAATAATACTCCTTCCAAACTCTAATCTAAAGCATGCATCATCTCTCATACCAATTCCCCATGATTCATAAGGCCATCTTCCATGAGATTTATTCTCACAATTTCCATTTATGGCATTCCTAGCTGCAAAAACTGCTTCGCCTCTTGTTTCTATATTTGCTGATGCATGAGGATAAACTCCTTTAATCTCTTGTTTATCTATAACATTAAGTGCTAAGTTTTTATAGCTTTCAATCTCTTCTTTTTTTGCAAATCTTAATGATAATAAATGCCTATCTCCATAAAATACCTTTGGCGAATAACTAATTCTCTTTTCTCCAAAAGGAATTTCATAAACTATTTCATTGTCAGTTACATATACAAAAGCTTCTCCCATTGCATCATCAACTTGAGCATATAAATAAGTATTTTTTTCTGATGTAGTAAAAACTACCTTATCACCTTCTTCATATATCTCATTAAATACAAGTCTTACTTCTTCAGTATCTATTTTCTCTAGCTTTACATTACCATCTTTATCTATTATTCTTATTCCTAATTCCCTCATATTTATATCCACACCTTTTACTTAGAATTTATATTACTCTAAGATAGTTTCAATACATTCTCTTATTTTCTCACACTTACAATTTTCAAAAAAATATTCCTTAAATTTTTGTCCTGCGATTGCACCTTTTACTAAATCTTGATCTAAATTCTTTAATATAGTTACTAAATCAACATGAGTTACCTTTTTAACTTCATCTAATATTTTTTTATTTCTTTGCTCTGGAATCACTCTATCCTTAGGATATCCTTGACCACTTTCACCTTCAAATAATTTTTCAAATATATATTGTAAGTTTAATTCAGCTCCCCATCCAAATCCTTTAGCAAAAGGTAATGCTATGGCATTACCATCATTTATTTGTGCAAACATATATGCATCTCAGATGGATCTACTACATGTCCACATAGAACTCCTGGAAATGAATTACATGCAAGCATAGCTCCTTCACCAGTTCCACAACCTGTTATTACATAATCAGCTGCTCCAGAGTTAAGTAATATCGCAGCTAAAATTCCATTTTGAACATATGTTAATTGCTCATTATCCTCAGCACTATACATTCCATAATTAAAAACTTCATGTCCTTTTGGTTCTACTACTTTCTTTAAAGTTTCAAATATCATTTCATTTTTTGAAGCTTGACTATTTTCATTTATTAATGCAATTTTCATTTTAATATTCTCCCTATTCTAAAAATTATTTAGGTTGTTTCCCAATATAAGCTAATATGCCACCATCAACATATAGAATATGCCCATTTACAAAATCAGAAGCATCTGATGCTAAAAATACTGCCGGACCTGCTAAATCTTCTGGTGTTCCCCATCTTGCTGCTGGTGTTTTTGCTACTATAAATTGATCAAATGGATGTCTAGAACCATCTTCTTGCACTTCTCTAAGTGGTGCTGTTTGAGGTGTTGCTATATATCCTGGTCCAATACCATTACATTGAATATTATATTCACCAAATTCTGATGCAATATTTTTAGTAAGCATCTTTAATCCACCCTTAGCTGCTGCATATGCCGCTACTGTTTCTCTACCTAATTCACTCATCATAGAACAAATATTTATAATTTTTCCATGGCCTTTTTTAATCATTGATGGAATTACTGCTTTAGCTACTATAAATGGTGCATTTAAGTCCACATCAATTACTTGTCTAAAATCAGAAGCCTTCATTTCTAACATTGGAATGCGTTTTATTATTCCTGCATTATTTACTAAAATGTCAATAACTCCAACTTCTTCTTCTATTTTTTGAATCATTTCATTTACCTTATCTTCATCAGTTACATCACACACATATCCATGTGCCTTTATTCCTAATTCTGCATATGATGCAAGTCCTTTGTCTACTAATTCTTGCTTTATATCATTGAATACTATAGTTGCTCCTGCCTCTGCATAAGATTTAGCAATTTCAAATCCTATTCCATATGCTGCCCCTGTAATTAATGCTATCTTACCTTCTAAAGAAAACTTACTTAAATTATTCATAATTAAAATCCTCCAATATTTTTTACTTTCTATCTTAAATCACTCATTTTTACTGCATCCATATCATCAAAATCTTGATTTTCTCCAACCATACCCCAAATAAATGTATATGCCTTACTTCCTACACCAGAATGAATTGACCAACTTGGTGAAATTACTATTTCTTCATTTCTAGTAACTATATGTCTTGTTTCTGTTGGTTCCCCCATATAATGCATTACAAAATTATTTTCTGGAACTTCAAAGTATAAATATACCTCCATTCTTCTATCATGAGTATGACAAGGCATAGTATTCCAAACACTTCCTGGTTTTAATTGAGTCATTCCCATAACAAGTTGACAACTTTCTACTTGTCCAGGAAGAATATATTTTCTTATAACTCTATGATTAGCTTCTTCTAAAGACCCTAATTCTACAGTTACACAATCTTCTGGTTTAATAAGAACTGTTGGATATGTTTTATGTGCTGGTGCACTATTAAAATAGAATTTTGCTGGATTATTTTCATCTTCACTTAAAAATTCTATATCCTTGCTTCCCATCCCAATGTACATTCCATCTTTATATTCTAGAACATATTCTGTTCCATCTACCTTTACTTTTCCTTTTCCACCTATATTAATTACTCCAAGCTCTCTTCTTTGAAGAAAATATTCAGCTCTTAGCTCACTTCCTTCATCTAATGATAATGATTTGCTAGGAACTGCTGCTCCAATAATTATACGATCTATATGGCTATATACCATTTTCACTTCGTTTTTCACAAATAAATCTTGTACTAAGAATTCTTCTCTTAATCTATCAGTTGTATAATGTTTTACATCTTTTGGTGATGCTGCTGTTCTTAATTCCATATCTCCATATCCCCTTTTTATATTCTATACTTCTATTTTAATATTCTAAATTAACTATTTCCCGTTATTTCCACTCCTAAATATTGCAAATATTGAACTTTTTATTATCTATCTACTCTACCTGCTCCATCACCTAATGCTAGCTTAAGCACCTCATCTACAGTAGTTATATTTAAATCACCTGGCATTGTATGCTTAATAGCTGCAGCTGCTGTTGCAAATTCTAAAGATTGCTCCATTGTATAATCACTTAATACTCCATGTAAAAATCCAGCTGCAAAGGAATCTCCTCCACCAACTCTATCTACAATATGCAAGTTATATTTTTTACTATTATAAAGCCTTTCACTATTGCATACTAATGATGACCATCCATTATCCGATGCACTTATACTTTGTCTATTAGTTGTTATTAAATATTCAAATTTATATTTTTCTATAACTTTTTTCATATTTTCTTCACTTATACATATTGAATAATCACCATTTATAAAATCATTTTCACCATCATTAAATGCTAACATCTTTGCTGCATCTTTTGGATTACCAAAACAAATATCTACATACTCCATCATTTCTGATAAAACTTCTTGCTTTTCACTAATTTCTTCTGTCCATAATTTTGCTCTATAATTTAAATCAAATGATACTTTTACATTATTATTTTTAGCACTCTTTAAAGCAGCTAATGTTATTTTAGCTCCCTTTTTACTTATAACTGGCGTTATTCCTGATACATGAAACAAATCAACCCCATTGAATATTTCATCAAAATCAAATTCTGATACATCAGCTTCAGCTATTGCTGAATTTGATCTATCATAAACAACACTTGATGGACGAATTGATGCTCCATTTTCTAAGAAGTAAATTCCTAACCTATCTCCACCTCTTGCAATATGATCACAATTAACATTAAATTTTCTTAATGTTCCAATAGCACATTCGCCTATTGCATTATTAGGAATTTTACTAACAAAGCTAACATTATGCCCATAGTTAGCTAAAGAAACTGCAACATTTGCCTCTCCTCCACCATAATTAATGTCAAATGATGTTGCCTGCATAAATCTTTCATTTCCTGGAGGTGATAGTCTTAGCATAATTTCACCTAATGTAACTACTTTAGCCATAACTCTCTCCTCCTATTTTTGTAGTAAATGGATAGCAAATCCACCAATTTCCTTTTTTAAATAATTTGAAATTAAATTTCCTTTTTCATTAAAGAACTTATTGTTTTCATCAATTTCATATCCTTTATTTTTCAAATAATATATAGCTCTATCTATATTATTAGTACCTATTGCTAAATGACCATGAGTACCTAAAAATTTATTCTTTAATGCTTCTATATACGTACCTGCAAATATAGCCGATTCCTTTTCATTGCTCTTAAATCCAAATAAATTTTCAAATGCTCCTGCTATTTCTGTAGAGCTTTCAGAATCTGTTGGATGAATTCCTACATGCAGTAATTCAAATCCTAGCATTTTTTCTACAGCTTCTCTTGTAAGCTTTTTAATTTCTTCAAAATTACCTGATTCTATTAATTCGGGTATCACCATCCATGTTCCACCACAAGCAATTATCTTATTAAAGCTTAAATAACTTTCTAAATTATTAATATTTATTCCTCCTGTAGGCATAAACTTAATATTTCCATATGGCGCTGCCATAGCTTTTATCATTTTTAATCCACCAGCTGCTTCTGCTGGGAAAAACTTAACTACATCAAGTCCTAATTGGATTGCTTCTTCTACATCACTTGGATTAGAGCAACCTGGAACTATTAATACTCCTTTTTCATTACAATATTGAACTACTTTAGGGTTTAAACCAGGACTTACTATAAATTTAGCTCCTGCTTCAACAGCTTCATCCACTTGCTTAGTATTTAATACAGTTCCTGCCCCTACTAACATATTAGGATAAGCTTGTACCATTTGTTTTATTGATTCTTTAGCTGCAGTAGTTCTAAATGTGACTTCAGCACATGGTAGGCCACCTTCACATAATGCTTTAGCTAATGGAACTGCATCTTCAACCTTTTCTATTTTTACAACTGGTATAATTCCTGTTGATTGTATTTTCTTTAATATATCATTCATTCCCTCACCTCTATATTATTTATGTAGCATATTATTATCTCTATAGGTAAAGTTTATCATTTTAAATTTGCTATTTCTTGTTGTATCATTGCATAAATCTTGAAAATATTGAACTAATATATTATAATTTAAGTAAAATATGGAAAGGATTGTTTTTAATGAAAGAATGTAATTCTTGTAGTGATTCAATAAAGAATTGTATTGATAATAAATATTTTTCTATTGCTCACTTGTACAAAGAAGAAAAGTCTATGTCTATGCATATACATGATTGTTATGAAATATATTACTCAATTTCTGGTGGTAAACAGTTTTTAATCGATAATAAATTTTATGATATTAAACCTGGTGATCTTTTTGTAATAAATCAATTTGAAAGTCACTATATATCACAATTAGATAAAATAGTTCATGAAAGAATTGTTATTTCCATTTATCCTGAATTCTTAAAATCATGTTGTACAAATAATACTAACTTAGATTTTTGTTTTTCTAGTCGAGATAATAATTTTAGTCATAAAATTTCTTTAAATAAGGATGAGCAAAGTAGATTTATATATTTTATAAATAAAATTTTAGCTTCTGATGGATTTGGATCTGATGTAATTGAACATGCTAGTTTTTTAGAATTGATGACTTTCTTAAATAAAACTTATATTAAAAATCATACTGATTTTACTGATAGATTTTCTTATAAATATAATAACCAAGTTGATTCTATAATTGAGTACATTAATGATAATATTATGAATCAAATTTCTATAGATGATTTAGCTAATAATTTTTATTTAAGTAGTTCATACATTTGTAGAATTTTCAAATCAGCTACTGGAACTACTATAAATAAATATATTACTGCACGTAGAATTTCTATAGCCAAATCTTTATTAGCTGATGGTGAAAGTGTTAATTCTGTTTGTGAAAAATGTGGTTTTAATGATTATAGTAACTTCTTAAAAACCTTTAAAAAAGCAGTTGGAATTTCACCTAAGAAATACTCAAATTTTAGTACTAGCTAAAAAATAAAGAGATTATCGGAAACTAAGTCTCCAATAATCTCTTTTTCTATTTATTATTTACTTCTTCATCTAAGAATTTTTCAATTCTCTTAAGTGCCTCCATTATGTTTTCCATAGAAGATGCATAACACGCTCTAATGAACCCTTCCCCACATTCACCAAAAGCATTTCCTGGCACTGCTAGTACCTTTTCTTTTAATAAAAGTTTTTCACAAAATTCATCAGATGTCATTCCTGTAGACTTAATACATGGGAATACATAGAAAGCTCCAAGAGGTTCAAAACAATCTAATCCAAGCTTTCTAAATCCATCAACAAGAACTCTTCTTCTTCTATTATATTCCTTAACCATCTTACTAACACTTTCATCACCATTTTTTAAAGCCTCAATTGCTGCAAATTGTGCTGTTGTTGGTGAACACATTATTGCATATTGATGAATTTTCTTCATAGCATCTAAAAGTATTGAGTGACCACATACGTATCCAAGTCTCCATCCTGTCATAGCATAAGACTTAGAAAAACCATTTATAACAAGAGTTTTTTCCTTAATCTCAGCAAAGCTTGCTATAGATACATGTGGTTTATCATAAGATAACTCTGCATATATTTCATCTGAAATAACAATTATATCCTTGTCCTTTAATACTTCAACAAGTGGAGCTAATTCTTCTCTTGTCATTATTGCTCCTGTTGGATTATTAGGGAATGGTATAATAACTACTTTTGTTTTTTCAGTAATTGCTTCTTCTAATTCTTGTGCTGTTAACTTAAAATCATTTTCTGCCTTAAGATTTATAACCTTTGAAGTAGCTCCAGTAAATGCTGTACATCCCTTATATGCAACAAAGCTTGGCTCTGGAATAATAACTTCATCTCCAGGTCCAACTAAAGCCCTAAGTGCAATATCAATTCCTTCACTACCACCAACAGTAACTAAAATCTCATCCTTTGGATTATACTTTAAATCAAATTTTCTATATAAATACTTAGCAATTTCTTCTCTAAGTTCTATAAATCCTGCATTAGAAGAATAGTGAGTGTCACCTTGTTCTAATGAATATATTCCTGCTTCTCTAACATTCCAAGGTGTAACAAAATCTGGCTCTCCTACACCTAAAGATATTACCCCCTCCATCTCATTTACTATATCGAAATATTTTCTTATACCTGAAGGAGGCATTTCCTTAACTTCTTTTCTTATCATATTTTCTAGCATCATATAAATATTACCTCCCTATTAGGATTTTTCTTTTCTCTAAATATAGTTCCATGATCTTTATACTTCTTTAATACAAAATGTGTTGCTGTTCCAATTACATTATCTTGTACCGCTAACTTTTCTGATACAAACATAGCAACTTCCTTCATTGTTTTTCCCTCAACTATAACAGTAAGATCAAAACCCCCTGAAGACATTAAATAACATGCTTTAACTTGATCAAATTTATATATTCTTTCTGCTACTTTATCAAAACCTTCTCCTCTTTGAGGTGTTATTTTAACTTCAATAAGAGCAGTAACTGTTTCTTTACCTGTATTTTCCCAATTTATAAGAGTAGTATATCCAGCTATTATACTTTTTTCTTCATAATCTCTAATTGCTTCTCTAACTTCCTCTACAGTTTTCCCAGCCATTACTGCTATTTGCTCATCACTATATCTACTATTCTCTTCTAAAATCTCTAAAATTTCTTCCATAACTAGCCCTCCTTATAATAAAAAAAGCCCCATCCCTCTATAAAAAGGGACGAAGCTATAAAATTCCGCGGTACCACCCTCATAAGTAAATCTCTTTACTCACTCAGTAAGAATACTCCTGAAACAACTCCTTATTCAGTAAATTGAGTTGCAAATTCATATTCTATTCCTTATAACGTTAGGATATACGTCTTTACCTACATTAAGAGTATCTCTTAGTTCTCAGTAAGCGATTCAAAGGCTGCTTCATAAAAGTATTACTACTAAGTTACACCTAACCTTAGCTCTCTAAAAGTAATTACCTAAATTACTCTTCCTTATCATAATCTTTAATTTTATTTTATTAAAATAAAATCCAAACCTAAATTTGATTAATTAAATTTTTATCTTCATTTAATGAAATAAAATATTTCTTTTATAATATTATCTATTATATCTATTTTTAAGTCAATAAAAAACAACCTTATTTTACGTTTTTTTAATATATAATGTGAATATATATTAATAAATTCTAAAATCTAATAACTTCAACAAGATTAAATACTTTATTCTCATATTCATATTTAAAAATACAACAATTAGGGAATCCTTTCTTAAGTTCGGTATTTACAAATTTATCATCATGCCAATTTCTTAAAAAATGATAGCAAGCTCCTGCATGAGATACTGCTAATACTATTTGATTATCTTCTTTTTCCATAATTTCAATACATGTATTTTTTAAACGCTGTTTTACTTCTTCTTGTGTTTCCCCACCATAGGCTTTAAAAAATGTTGCATATCCACCTGGAGTCTTTGGATTTAAATCTTCACTTTCCCCCTCAAATACACCAAAATCCATTTCTTTTAATCCCTTTAATCGTGTGTATGTAACCTTATAATCAGTAACTATTTCTAATGTATCACAACTACGTTCTGATGTTGAACTATAATAATTATCAAATTTAATATCTTTTAAAAATCCACCTGCAAACTTTTGCTTGTTCTCTTCCTAACTCAGTTAAAGGTGAATCACAACTTCCTTGTATTTTTCTTCTTAAATTAAATAAAGTTTGTCCATGTCTCATTAAATATAAAGTCTTTTTCATTGCGATCTCTCCCTTAAGTATACTTCAAATATTATTTTACTTAAATTTTACACATTGAAGTTAACTCCAAGTCAAGAGTTTTATTTAAAAATTTATAGAGAAAGTAAATTCACTTTCTCTATAAAAATAAGTTATTCTTTTATTATTCTCTCCATTTATAATAATTTACACCTTCATTAGTTAGCCTTTTTTCTTGCGCAGCTAATCTAACCTTATATTCATCCCAATTTCTATTTTCTTTAGGTGTCCATCCTATTTCAGCATACCCTGGTAATCTTGGATATATCATATAATCCATTTGATCTTGTGTTGATATTGTTTCTGTCCATAATGGTGCCTCTACTCCTAAAACTAAATTCCTTGGTGCATAATCTGTTGGATCCCACTTATATGCTACATCAACAGGAATATATCCTGCCCAATTAAGCCCATAAGGCGTTTCCTCATTATACTTCATATCTAAATAAGCTTTGCTTGCAATTGATACAAGTATTTTCATATTCTTTTTTACAGCTTCTTCATTTGAATCTTGCCAGTTTTGAAGTATTACACTTGATCCTATTTCAGGAGAAGTATCTATTGGATCCCATCCTATCGGTATCTTTCCATACTTTTCTGCTATTTTAGCTACTCTTCCTACAAAATAATCATAATCTTCCTTTTTAGTATTAAGTGCTTCATCTCCTCCAATTTGAAGATATTTTGATGGAGATATTTGCGAAACCTCATTAAATACATCATCTATAAATTCATAAGTTATTTCACTATGTGCCATAAAAGAACTAAATCCTACCTCTTTTCCTGTATATAAAGAGGCTCTTTTACCATCGGGATTTAAAAATCCATAAGAAGCTAATGCTGCATTTGTATGACCTGGCATATCAAACTCTGGCACTATTTCTACATATCTTTGCATTGCAAAGCTTACTATATCTTTAAACTGCTCTTGTGTATAGTATCCACCTGGTCCTCCACCAACCTGAGTACTTCCACCTATAAGTGTTAAATCAGGATATTTCTTTATTTCAAGACGCCATCCTTGATCATCACTTAAATGTAAATGAACTTTATTTATCTTATATTGTGCTGCTAAATCTATTTGTCTCTTAATTTCATCAACAGTAAAAAAATGCCTTGCAACATCTATCATTAATCCTCTATAACTATACTCTGGTTTATCTTTTATTACTGATGCAGGTACAGTCCATTCCATATTGTCAACAACTGTTTTACTATCAATTTCTGGTGGTAACAATTGTCTTAACGTTTGAACTCCTCTTGATATCCCTTCTGGTTTATAAGCTGTAATTTTAATAGCTTTTGAAGTTGTATCTATTTCATATCCCTCATTACCTAATTCTTCATTTGAATTGATAGTTGTTAAGTAAATACTTCCATCCATAGGTTTTTCACTTACAATAATTTGTAAATCAAATCCTGTTGATGCATTTAATTTCTCTCTTATAAACTCTGCAATCCTTTTAATTTGCTCAGCTTCTTCATCACTTTTTCCTTTTATATAAATTGCACTGTCTTTTGTCAAAATAAATTTTCCTTCTTTACTTTTGTAACTCATTGGCTTTGGAATAATATTAATTTTCTCTACACTCCCTTCCTCATTAAAAACCCCTTTTAAATCATAACTATCCATCATATATATTCTAAAACATATCACAGACATAGTTACTACTCCCATTATTATTAATAGAAGTGTTATTTTATTCATTTTAAATATATTTTTCATATGTACACGCCCTTAAAATTTATATTTTTTAACAGTTAAATTTATTAGGTTTTACAATTTTTATTATTTGTCTTTATTCTTGTAATAATACAAAATTATTTACGCATTTTATATAAAAAAGCTACCAATACTGATTTTATATAAATCAATATTAGTAGCCTTAAACTTATAAAATAGTCTTTGCAAACTCCATATTATCAAATTCTTTTCTCTTAATATAATGTAATGAATCTATTAAATAACTCTTATGATGCTCAATAGTTTTTGAAAATACTTGTATCAATTCAACCATATTCTTATCTCTTTCTTCTTTATTATATAAATATAATCCAACTAAATAAAATCTTATAAAACTAAACCTTATTATAAGCATCATATAACTATCAAAAAATGATAAAACCTCATTAAACGGGAACATATTATTATAAATAAAATTAACTAAATAGTTTTCTAGGATATAGCTATATTTATCAAAATATTTTTCATTATACTCTTCAAAAGCTTTTATATAAAATTCTGATTTATATTGGATATTTTCTCCCTCATCAAAACCATAGCCATTTAGCATTCTACTTGTATATTCCTTAAATCTAAAACTTTCAACATCCTTATCTACTCTTAATATTTTAAGCATCTTTTTAAATAAGTCTATTTGTATTATATAATTCATGTTGCTATTTCCTAATAATAAATTAAGATCATCATTTGAATAAGCCTTAGCAAATAAATCAACATCATAACTTTCTATAAATTTAATTATATCATTATTATTTTCTACTTCTTCCTCAAGTTGCTCCACAAAATAACCTAATGAATATAATCTTTCACTTATAGTAAATCTTCTATCTTGAATAATTTTTATACAAAAACCCCTTATTTCTTTAAAATATTTTAAAGGTGTATTTTTTACTTCTTTTAAATTTGTATTTATTTGTGCAGATATTATATGTTTGCCTAGTTCTTCTTCTTTATTAACAAGTTTTATTCCTTCTTCTTTTAATAAAATAAGCCTTGCTGCTTCCGGACATGCCACATCAAGAGATATTTCGTAGATTTCATCTATTTTATTAATTACTCTTGGAAAGCATGTACAAACATTTGAAAGATAATCTTCACCTAAGTTTGAATGAATAACACAATAATTTTCTTCATCTAAAAAAGGACATCTTTTATCTCTTTTTAATTTAACTATTCCATAATCAATATCTTCACTACTACATCTTTCATTATTTTGAACATTTTTTTGAAACATTCTTTTCATCTCTGAATTTTGAACTTTAAAATACCTTTTAAATGTTACTTTATCTATATCTATATTCCAACCAATACAGCAACTATCTTCACATTTTCCACCTATGCATTTAAAATCTTCAAAATACACTGGATATCTCTTGTTAATCTTTTTAGTCATTGTTTACTTCCTTTGATTATACTGTTATTTAAATTTAATTATATCATATTCTTATTAATACTTTCATATGATATTATTCTCATTAGGGCATTTACCTTTGATATTAAAAATTAAATCTTCTTATTTCTAATTCTCATATTTATATAAATAAACCCACTTAAATCCATAAGATTTTGTATAAAAAAGCGGTAAAAATGGTATATTTATAACCTTAGGCGTTTCTAACATTCCTATATATTTTATTCCATCAATTATTGCTATTGGTTCCATACCCTCATGGATTATTGTTAAATCTTTTTTATTAGATGCACAATATTTAATTAACTCATCTGTAAACTCTTTTTCATTAGTAATTGGTTCCTCAGGTTCAAAACAATATTCATATTTTTGTAATTTCATAATAGTCTATACCCTCCAAAATTTTATAATTATTAATTAAAGAATTTCTTCTTTAATCCCATCCTACACCTTCCACAAGGTATAAGGTCAACACAATTTTAAAAATTTTTAATCAGTATTAACACTATCTAACTCTATCGGCTAATTAAATATACTCATTTCTATAAACTTCATAAGGACTTGATGAATATACTCTGTAAACCACTTGTCCATTAAAATTTAGCATATCCTTTGCTCTTTCCTTTATCCAGGGTTCCTTTATCATATCTAAGACTACATTTTTACTAAACCATCCAACCTCAATACTTTCTTCACTCTCCAGTAATTCTCCTTCAACTTTTACCGCTAAAAAATCAAATATTACCTTAGTGGGTACAAATGTTTCATTATCCCATCCTATATATGATTTTGTATTAGAGTAAACTCCAGCAAGCTTCTTCACACTAACTTTTATTCCTGACTCTTCAAGAACCTCTCTTGTTACTCCTTCAATTAAATCCTCCCCATTTTCAATTTGTCCACCTGGAAATTCCCATCCCCTATATGGGTTTTTAACTAATAAAATTTCATCCCTTTCATTAATAACCAATGCTCCAGCTGCTACTATATGTGTTGGAAATACCATAATTTATTTCTCCCTTTATTTAACATTATTTATATATATTTTATTATATACTTATTTATCTTTCTTTATTTTTTATTATTGAAATTATTTGTGTCATTGTTCCCATTGGACAATAAACACACCAAGAATTAGGTTTGTATAAAATCATAGTTATTATCCCTAAAATAGTTGATGTTAGCATCATACTATAAAATCCAAATGCAAATTGAACAATCCATGTAGCTACGTAAGAATAATCAATAAAATTCCATGGAAGCTTAAAGGTCCAAAAAAGTGTTATAACCTCTTTTAAGCTATTTATATCTTTAAAAACTAAATAAGTAACAAATAACATATTTAAAAACATTGTTAAGAAAAATAAAAGAAATCCATATCTAAAATACTTATGCTTTAAGAACTTAGGCACTGGCTTATTTCTTGATAGCTTAAATTTATTTCCTAATATGCTTAACATTTGTCCTCTCCCACAATATCTATTACAATATTTCTTTCCCCCACCAAATATAGAAATAAATAATGGTATAAAAAAGCAAAGTAATCCAAGCCATGCAAATAAAATATTAAAAAGTCCAAGAACTAGATATAGTCCTGAAATTATCCACATATATTCTGACCAACGTTTTTTCTTTCTTATCTTACTTTTACTTTTCATTTAATATTACCTCCTTGATTTCAATTGTAGATGCAGGACATATATTTACACATTTACTACATCCTACACATTTATCAATATCTACTTTTGAAAAAATTCCTTTATAAATTGAAATTGCATTAATTGGACATTCTTTTTCACAAATTCCACAAGCAACACAGTACTCCTTATCTACAAAGGCCTTCTTTTTAATAATTTTCTTTTCCAAAATAAAATCCTCCCCAAAAATAACTAGTTTCATTTATAGTATATAAATTAAATTCCTTTCTTAATGTGACTAAGTCACATAATATATATCTTAAAGGTGTAAAATATTAGATAAGGAAAATAAATATAAAATTTATTGCTAGAGAGGATTTAAATAAAAAATATGATTAATAATAAGAATCAATTTATAAATAAGCTTTATGAAGCATATCCAATTTTATCTCAAATAGATGACGCTAATAAAGGCATATTAAGCGAAAGAGCTAACTTTAAAGAACTTTTATCAGGTGAATATTTAACAACTCGGGAAGATGAATGTATTGGTTTTTTATTTGTTATAAGTGGCAACATAAAAATTCAAAAGCTAAATGAAAAAGGTGAAGAGACTAATCTTTATAATATAGAACGAGGTCAATTGTGTCATGAAGCATTAAGCTGTTTAATGAATTGTACTTCATTAAACATAATAGGGAAAGCTATTCAAGATTCTAAAATATGCGTTATTCCATTTGATATAGTTAATAAATACTTATTACATAACACTTTATTTTTACAATATATCTATAAGGATTTATATAACAAATTTAAAATAATTATAAATACCAAAGAGCAAATTAAACATGAATCATTAACTAATAGATTACTTAAATTACTTATTGATAAAAAAACTAAAAATATTTATTTGACTCACAATGATTTAGCATTTGAACTAGACTCTGCAAGAGAAGTAGTTAGTAGAAAGCTTAAAGACCTAGAAAGACAAGGATATTTAAAATTGGGCAGAGGTAAAATACAAATAGAAAAGGATTTAAGTGAAATTATAAAGTGATATAGTCAATTAGTAATAAGATATAAATATAAAGCAGTCACATATTTTAAAATGAAACTCCTAAGGATAAACCAGTTTATTTACATTGTAAAACTGGACTGTAAAAATATAATGCATAAAGCTTAAAATGCTGAGTCATAAATTTAATTACGATTCAGCATTTTAATAATTATTTATTAGCTTTAATCTTTATTTTTCCCCACATACAAGTTAACAATAATCCACCTAAAAGCGCAAGTAATACTAAAAATAGCAAATTTTGATATACCAAATAATGTTGATGTAAATGCTGTAATAATAATAATAATAATAATGCAGAAACTAATACATTTAATCCCATTTTAAACTTCTCATATTATTCTTTCCCCTTTACTTCCTTATCTAAATCTTTTACTTCTCTCATTGCCTCTTCATATTTCTTAGCTCTTGCATTTGGATTTCTTCTTAATATATTTATAGAATTTATATAAACCTTATTTTCAGTATTATTAATTTTTGATTCATTGGATTTTAACCTTGATAAATGCTCTAAAAGCTCACCCTTTAATTTACTTGGTTCATCTATAACCTTTGATGATAGCTCATCAAATTTATCAATATATCTTGATACTTTTTCAACAAATCCCTTAATTGCTTCTTCTTTTAACTCTAAATTTTTTCTAATAATTACTTCAATAGCTTGCTTTCTTGTATTCTTCTTAAGCAATGCTTTTTCTTGCTTAATGGCTACTTTTTTAATTAGTTTTTCTTGAATAGATTTTACATCTTCATTAATAAAAGCTTCGAATATTTCTATTCTTTTCTTTATATTATTAATAGCATCATTTCTTTCAGTAAACTTAATTAAAATCTTCTTTAAGTCCATAGCTTCATTGAATGATTGTACAGCATCAATTGTAATAAAAACAGTTATAATATATGAAATTACTTCTGATATCCCATTAGGTATGATTATAACTAACCTTTCTATATTAGGATTAACAAACCTAACTAAAAGTACCGAAAAAACTCCCCAAGCTAAAGAGGATATTAAACAAATATGTCCATTAATATTAAAAGGCTCTTTGCTATAATCCCAGTACCTAACATGAAATAATTTCTCCATTGCTACTCCTGTTATATATTCTAATATTGTTGCAGAAATCATCCCTATCACAAATACTAATAAAAGATTATTCTCAACTGTCAATGTAGAAATTAATACTACTACAGCTCCTGATCCATAAATAGGTAATAACGGTCCTTTTAAAAATCCTCTATTTATCCATTTATGCTTTTTTAAAGATACATAACACGACTCCCATATCCATCCTATAAAACAATATAGATAAAATAAAAGAAGCCATTTATGTAAGGTGTATATATGCATTTTCTCGCCTCATTTCTTAATAATTCTTATAATATATTCGTAAATTTTTTAAAATAAAAATATCTCAGAAAAAGTTATCTGTAATAAGTTTTTTCTGAGATTAATTTAGCTATATTAGTAATTATATATTTCTTTATATTTCTTATCTAAATATTCAATAAAATATTTTGCTTGAAGTTCTTCCCCTGTAATTCTCTTTATTAAATCACTTGGGTCATAAAGATTGGCACATTCATGTACATTTTCTTTTAACCATTCATATACTGAAGACAAGTCTCCAGTTGCTATTTCATCATATATATTAGGTACATCTTGAACCATTTTGTTTAGCATTTGTGCTCCATAAAGATTTCCTAATGCATAACTTGGAAAATATCCAAATGATCCATCTGACCAATGCATATCTTGAAGTACTCCAACTTTATCACTTGTAGGCTCTATTCCTAAATACTCCTTATACTTTTCATTCCAAACTCTAGGTAAATCAGCAACTTGAATTTTATCATTTATAAGTAATTTTTCTATTTCATATCTTATAATTACATGAATACTATAAGTTAATTCATCTGCTTCAGTTCTTATTAATGAAGGTTCTACTTTATTTATTGTATTATAAAACTCTTCTTCACTAACACCTTCAAATTGATTTGGAAACTCTTTTTTAGCCTCTTCATATAAATATCCACAAAATGCTTTATTTCTTCCTATTATATTTTCATAAAATCTTGATTGCGATTCATGAATAGCCATAGATGATGCAATATTCAACCCAGTACCTTCTAGATAGTCAGGTATATTTTGTTCATATATTCCATGTCCACCTTCATGTATTGCTGAAAACATTGCTGATGTAAAATCATTTAAATAATAATGATTGGTTATTCTAACATCCTTATTGCTCATATCTAAAGTATATGGATGTTCAGTTTCATCCATTCTTCCTGATTTAAAATCGAATCCCATAGTCTTTAAAATTTCAAGACAAAATCTTTTTTGATTTTCCTTTGGAAACTCTTTTCCCTCAAAGACATTAGAAATTTTTGTTCCGCTATTATTTATCTTTTTTAATATACTAATAATTCCATCTCTTAACTCATCAAAAACTTTATCTAATTTTTCAACAGTAAGTCCTGGTTCATAATCATCTAGTAAGGCATTATATTTATTTCCTTTATACCCCTTATACTTTATTGATTTCTTTGTAAGCTCCACTATTTTTTCTAAAGAAGATTTAAATATTTCAAAATTATCTTCATTCTTAGCTTTCTCCCAAGCTAACTGTCCCCTTGATGCAGCTAAAGAAAACTCCTTTATAAACTCTTCAGGAAATATCTTTTCTTTTTCATAATTCTTTTTAAGTTCATGTAACATTCTTTTATGAACAAAATCTAATTTACCTTCATTTTTCTCAAAAAACTTAATAAACTCATGCATTTCTTTTGAAACAGATAATTTATGTGCTTGCATTTGCATAAAAGACATTGTCTCTGCCCTTCCCTCAGCTGCATTTTCTGGCATTCCTATTGTCATGTCCCAATACATAAGACTCTCTACATTTCTGTAATGATCAATAGTCTTTAAGTATTCTGAAAGTTCTTCCAACTTCTTCTCTAATTTATCCATAGTTTCAACCCCCATTTCTAATATCTTCTATTTATTTAATTATATACTTTATTTTCAATTAAATGAATAGCACATTTTCAGATAAAAAATGTATGAGCCTCCGGGGTAAATCCATATATTGGATTTACCCCGGAGGCTCATACATTATTTTACATAACCCTAAACATTATAGCTTCATATGGTCTTAAACTTAATTTTTCAACCAATTTACTTGAATCCTTATAATTGCTTAATAAAATATCCACATGATTAAAATCATCTTCAAAACTGAAAGTAACTTCATCATCATAGAAATTACAAACTACTAATAGCTTGTCTCCATTTAACTCTCTAGTATAAGCAAATATATTTTTATCTTCAGGACATAATAAATTATAATCTCCATAGATTATAGTATCATTATTCTTTCTTATATCTATTAATTTTCTATAATGATGGAAAATTGAATTTTCATCTTCTAAACATTGTTTAGCATTTATATAATCATAATTTCTATTAACAGCTAACCAAGGCTTTCCTGTAGTAAATCCAGCATTCTCTGTTGAATCCCATTGCATTGGAGTTCTAGCATTATCTCTTCCCTTTGCATAAATAGATTCCATTATTTCATCATGAGTATATCCTTTTGAAAGTCTATCTTTATACATATTTAAACTCTCAATATCATTGTACTCATTAATATCTTCAAATCTTACATTAGTCATTCCAAGTTCTTCACCTTGATAAATATAAGGAGTACCTTTCATTCCATGAAGAAGAGTTGCAAGCATTTTTGCACTTTCTACTCTAAATTCCTTATCATTTCCCCATCTTGAAACTATTCTTGGTAAATCATGATTATTCCAGAAAAGACTGTTCCATCCTTGTCCTTCAAGCTCTGTTTGCCACTTAGATAAAACCTTCTTTAAATCAAGTAATTCTAAATTTTTAAGATCCCATTTTTCTTTTCCTTCAATTTGATCTAAACCTATATGTTCAAATTGGAATACCATACTTAATTCTTTTCTTTTTGGATTTGAATAAAGCTTAGCAACTTCCGGAGTTGCTCCCCAAGTTTCACTTACTGTTAATAAATCATTTCCATCTAATGCTGCTTTATTCATTTCTTGTAGGTAATCATGCAATTTAGGTCCATTTCCTGTTACCATTTCATCTGGAACTTTACCAATAAGGTCAATAACGTCCATTCTAAATCCACCAATACCTTTATCTACCCAGAAATTCATCATTTTATAAACTTCATTTCTAACCCTTTCATTTTCCCAATTTAAATCAGGTTGTTTCTTACTAAACAAGTGTAAATAGTATTGACCTGTTGTTTCATCATATTGCCATGCACTTCCACTAAATGTTGATCCTAAATTATTCGGTTCATGTCCATCTACTGGCTCTCTCCATATATAGTAATCTCTATATTCATTATTCTTGGATTTTTTAGCTTCAATAAACCATTTATGCTCATCAGAAGTATGGTTAACAACTAAGTCCATAAGAATCTTAATTCCTCTTTCATTAGCTTCCTTTAAAAGATTATCCATATCTTCCATTGTTCCAAATTCATCCATTATATCACAGTAATCACTTATATCATATCCATTATCATCATTTGGAGATTTATAAACTGGGCTAAGCCAAATAACATCTATTCCAAGTTCCTTTAAATAGTCTAACTTTTCTCTAATTCCATTAATATCACCTATTCCGTCACCATTGCTATCATTAAAGCTTCTTGGATATATTTGATATACTACTGAACTATGCCACCATTGTCTTTCCATATTTGTTACCTCCACACTATAAAAACTCAATTTATCTTTTTATTAAAATTAATTATTTATAATGTGATTATACATAATCTTCTTATTACTTTACTTGCAACATATAGGCTTTTTTTAACACAATAATGCTATTTTATCTTCTCTTTATTTTTCAGTTTTTCTATTGCTTCATTTATTCTTTTATTTCTTGTCTCTTCTTTCTTAGCTGAAGTTATCCATATAACATACTTTTTTTGCATAGAAAAAGATAATGTATTCCAGAACTCTTTTATATTATCATCTAACTCTATTCTTTCCTTAAAATCCATAGGTATCTCAACAATTCTTTCTTCCACATCTTTTTCTATTGTTACCTCAATTACATCTCCTGGTTCCTTTGCTATCTTTTTTCTTATATCTTTAGTTATTCCTATAATATAACATGGTAATCCCATCTTAACTATTGAACCTCTATACTCAACTCCATCAAAAGTCGCTTTTACCTTTACTCTCTTAGCTCCATATACATGTTCTACATCAAAAGGTATCTCTATATATGCTCCATCTTTATCTTCTACCTTTTTTATTTCAGCATTAAATTTTTTCATTTGTTCCCATACTCCTATCATTAACTTTACAGCAAAGTTCAATAAACCTTCCATCATCTAAACTTTTATTAATAATACTAATGTTCCAACTACAATTAAAATTAAACCTAATAATGATTTTTTTGATAATTTTTCTTTTAAAAATACATAAGCAAATAATATAGTTACTAAAATACTAAGCTTGTCTATGGGAACTACTATAGAAGCTAGTCCATCTTGTAAAGCCTTATAATAACAAATCCACGATGCACCAGTTGCTATTCCAGATAAAATTAAAAATATTAAACTATTCTTATCAATCTTCTTAATATCTCCTTGCTTTTTAGTAACAAAAACTATAATCCAAGCCATTATAAGTACAACAATTGTTCTAATAGCTGTTCCTAAATTTGATTCAACATTTTCTATACCAACTTTCCCTAGTATAGATGTTAGTGAAGCAAATAAAGCTGATAATAAGGCATATATTAACCATGCCTTTCCTTTAACTACCTTTTCTACTCCTTCTTTCTTTTGAATCATTAAGTACGTTCCAATAGCTATTCCAATCATTCCAACTACCATATTTACAGTTATATTTTCATTTAAGAAAATAAAAGCTAAAATCATGGTTAAAATTGTACTACTCTTATCAATAGGTACTACCTTATTTACATCACCCAGTTGCAATGCTTTAAAATAACATAACCAAGATGCTCCTGTTGATAAACCTGATAAAATTAAGAATAAAAAAGCTTTTCCATTAATATTTTCTATTGTACTTTGTGAGCCAATTATAAATACCAATATCCATGAAAAAATTAAAACTATAATTGTTCTTATAGCTGTTGCTAAATGAGAATCTACATCTTTAACACCTACCTTAGCTAAAATAGAGGTAACTCCTGCAAAAAATGCAGATCCTAATGCGTATAATATCCACATAAATAATTATTCCCCTTTCATTTATGTAATAAATCTAGCTTCTATTTAACTATAGCATAGTAAAATAAAAAAGTCTGAAACATTAACTAAATTAGTAAATGCCTCAGACTTTTAAAATTTTTATATTTTATTCTTCTACCTTTTTCTTTAATAATGCTAACATTGCCATTCCTACTATAGCACCTATAACAACTGCACCTAAGAATCCAAACGGATTTCCTATTACAGGTAATACAAATATTCCACCATGAGGAGCTCTTAATTGACAGTTAAATAACATTGTAAGCGCTCCAGCTGTTGCAGAACCTAATACACATGAAGGTATAACTCTTAATGGATCTGCTGCTGCAAAAGGAATCGCACCTTCTGTTATAAATGAAAATCCCATAATGTAATTTGTAAGTGCTGATTGTCTTTCTCTCTTAGTAAATTTATTCTTAAAGAATGTTGATGCTAAAGCTATTGCAAGTGGTGGAACCATACCACCAGCCATTACAGCTGCCATTACTTCATAGTTACCAGATGCAAGTGATGCTGTACCAAATACATATGCTGCTTTATTGAAAGGACCACCCATATCAATTGACATCATACCTGCAACAACAATTCCTAATAATACTTTACTTGTTCCACCCATTGAGTTAAGGAAATTTGTAATTGCTTCATTTATTCCACCAAAGAATGGATTTACAAATATCATTATTAATCCAATTAATCCAATACCAAAGAAAGGATATAATAATGTTGGTTTTAAACCTTCTAATGCTTGTGGTAATTTATCAAATATCTTCTTTAATCCTAATACTAAGTAACCACCTAAGAACCCTGCAAATAATGCTCCTAAAAATCCTCCACTAATAACTGATACTGAAGAATCAAATGCACTTGCATAAGTTGTTCCTAAATTAGCTAACATACCACCAACAAAACCAACTGCAAGACCTGGTCTATCTGCAATACTCATTGAAATATATCCTGCAAGTACTGGTAACATAAAGCCAAATGCAGTTTCACCTATAGTTTTTATTAGTGCAGCTATTGGAGTATTTTTACCAAAATTAGATGGATCAATACTGTAGTTGTCTAATAAAAATGCTAAAGCTATTAATATACCTCCACCAATAACAAATGGTAACATATGAGATACACCATTCATTAAGTGTTTATATATTTGTCTTCCAATGCTTTCTCCATCTTCTGATGATGAACCTTCACTATCACTTCCACCTGCATGATGATAAACTGGTGCATCTCCACTAGTAGCTCTATTTAATAATTCCTCTGTTTTGTGAATTCCATTTGCAACCTTAGTTTGAATAACCTTTTTACCTTCAAATCTAGCCATTTCAACTTTTTTATCAGCTGCAACTATTATACATTCAGCATTAGCTATTTCTTCATCAGTTAAAACATTTTTAGCTCCGCCTGAACCATTAGTTTCAACTTTTATTGTAATTCCCATATCATTAGCTTTATTTTCTAAAGCCTCAGCTGCCATAAATGTGTGAGCTATACCTGTTGGACATGCAGTAACAGCTAATACTCTATATCCATTAGTTTGTGCCTTTTGAGCCTCTTCCTTATCATTTTCTGCTTTTAATTTATCATTTTCTTTAGAATCAATAAGTGATAAGAACTCATCAACACTTTTAGCATTTATTAATTGCTCTTTAAAATCTGGATCCATTAACATCATTGATAATCTTGCTAATACATCTAAGTGAAGATTATTTTCACCTTCTGGTGCTGCTATCATGAAGAATAATTTTGCTGGTTCACCATCTAAAGAATCATAATCAACACCATTAGTAAGTACCATTGCACTAAGACCAGCTTCCTTTACTGCACTTGTCTTAGCATGTGGAATTGCTATATTATCTCCAATTCCTGTTGTGCTTAAGCTTTCTCTTTCTAAAACAGCCTTTTTATACGATTCTTTATCTCTTAATCTTCCTGTAGCGTCCATTAAATCAACTAATTTATTTATTGATTCTTCTTTAGAGTCTACCTTAGGATTAAGTGCTATACCATTCTTTTTTAATAAATCAGTAATTTTCACTTTTTCTTCCTCCTTTAAACTATCTATTTTACTTGCTCTAATAATTCATAAACATAATCTTTTGTAGCTAATCCTTCTGAAAACGCTGATGCACTTCCTGTTGCTACACCTAATTTAAATCCCTCTTCAATTTTTCCTGAATTTAAATATCCTGCTATAAATCCAGCAACCATTGAATCTCCTGCTCCAACTGAGTTCTTTACTACACCCTTTGGTACATTGTTCGTTGTAACATCTCCATTAGAATTTATTAATACCGCTCCATCTCCAGCCATAGATATAATTACATTTTGTGCTCCCATATCCTTAAGCTTTTTTGCATACTCTATAACTTCTTCTTTATTATTAAGTTTTACCCCAAATAACTCTCCAAGTTCATGATGATTTGGCTTTATTAAAAATGGATTATACTTTAATACCTTAAGTAATGACTCACCAGTTGTATCAACTATAAACTTAACACCTTTTTCTTTAAGTCTTTCCATTATTCTTTCATAAACATCTGTTGGCATTGTTTTTGGAATACTACCTGCTAAAACTAATATATCTCCAGATTTTAATGTATCTAACTTTCCATAAAGTTCTTCTAATGCTTCTGCTGATATCTCTGGTCCACCACCATTTATTTCACTTTCAACATCAGCTTTTATTTTTACATTTATTCTAGACATACCTTCTTTTAGTTTTATGAAATCTGTATCACACCCAAACTCTCTAACTCTTCTTTCTATTTCATCTCCAGTAAAACCAGCTATAAATCCTAGTGCCTTACTTTTAACTTCTAGATTGTTTAATACTATTGATACATTAATTCCTTTTCCACCAGCATAAACAAATTCATTATTACTTCTATTAACATGGCCTAAGTTGAATTCATCCATCTTAACAATATAATCTAAAGCTGGATTAAACGTTATTGTATATATCATTAATTTTCCACCTCCAAAATTTCTGTTTCGTATCTATATCTATTATTCTCTAAACCTCTAGTTATTATTTTAGCTTCTTTAATATTTGCAAAAGTTATTGAACTTATTTCATCAAATTTTGATTTATCACATAAAACAAACCTTTTTTTACTTCTATGTAATGCCTCACTTTTCACCATAGCTTCTTTAACATCTGGTGTAGTAAATCCTCTTTCAATATCTACTCCATTTGCTCCAAAAAAGCCCTTTGTAAAATTATATTTTCTTAAACTATTTACAGTTTCAGCTCCTACAATGGCTTCAGTGGCAAGTTTTAATTCTCCACCTAAAATATACGTAGTACAGTTCCTTTTTATTAGCTTTCTTGCATGAACGATTCCGTTAGTTACAAATATAGCTTTTGTATTATTTATAAAATTAATCATAAGTTCTGTAGTTGTTCCTGCATCTATATATACTAAATCATTATCTTGTATTAATGCTGCTGCATATTCTGCAATCTTTAACTTTTCATCTATATTTAAAGTCTGTCTATTCTCAACAATATCATCAGTTGTATTTATACTTATTTCTTTTAATAATGTAGCTCCTCCATGAACCTTCTTCAATAATCCAGCCTTATCAAGAGCAGTTAAATCTCTTCTAATAGTAGATTATGAAGTATTTAAATATTTAACTAAGTCATTTAAATAAATCACCGATTCTCTTTCTAACTTTTCTAAAATAAGCTTATGTCTTTTCTCTGATAACATTTACACCACTTCCTCGATTTCATAATACTCCAATTTCAATCACAAGTCAATCATTTTCTATCAAAAACTTTCATTTTCATTCATAATCAGTCAATTATTCTCTAATATATTATCCTACTTTATATTTTTGTATTAAAACAATAGTTATATTGCTAACTTTTTTAGTTGTGTTTATCACAATTTTAACAGTATAATATATAAGTCAATGCGACAATCACTTTGCATTATATAAATTCATCATTTAGTATAAATTACACTTAAATAAGTATTCATTAAAATGATTTCTAAATTATATAGGAGGACAAAAATATGAGAAATCAAAATCAATTAGGTGAAGAGTCTATAGGAAAATTATTGTTGAAATATTCCATACCAGCAATAATTGGTATGCTTGTTAATGCTTTATATAATATTGTAGATAGAATGTTCATTGGACGTATACCTGAAGTTGGTTCTCTTGCTTTAACAGGTGTTGGAATAACAATGCCTATAATGTCTATTCTTTTAGCATTTGGTATGCTTATTGGAATTGGATCAACAGCAAATATTTCTTTAAACCTTGGCCGTGGTAAAAGAGATGATGCTGAAAGATTAATTGGTAGCGCACTAACATTAAGCTTAATAGTTGGTATTTCAATCACTATTATTGCACTTATCTTCTTAAATCCAATATTGAATCTTTTTGGAGCAAGTGAAAATACTTTATTTTATGCTAAGCAATATATCATCGTAATATTAGGGGGATGTACATTTAATATTCTTTCTTTTGCATTAAATAGTACTGTAAGAGCTGATGGTAACCCTAAGCTAGCTTCAATAACAATGGTTATTGGATGTGGTACTAATATAGTATTAGACTATTTATTAGTTTTTGTATTAAACATGGGAATTAGAGGGGCTGCATTTGCAACTGTTATTTCTCAAGCTCTTACCTTCCTCATAATTCTTTACTACTATACTAAAGGAAATTCTAACTTAAAATTAAAAATTAAAAATATGAAATTAAATAAAAACTTAGTTATGATGACATTTGCAATTGGTATCGCTCCCTTTGCAACTCAAATTGCTAACAGTTTAGTTCAAGTTGTTGCTAATAACTCTTTAAAATTATATGGTAATGATTTATCTATAGGAGCTATGGCTATAATAGGATCTATTAACATGGTATTTATGATGCCTATATTTGGTATTAATCAAGGTTGTCAACCAATTATAGGATTTAACTATGGTGCTAAAAAATACGACAGAGCTAAAAAGACATTTAAAATAGCTACTATTGCTGCTACAGTTATTTGTACTATTGGTGGAATTCTAATTCAGACTTTCCCTCAATTTGCAATAGGCTTATTTAATAATGATCCTGAACTTACTGCTGTTGCTGTAAAAGGAGTTAGAATGTATTTATTAATGATGCCTATAGTAGGAATTAATATTGTTTCAACTAGTTATTTCCAATCAGTAGGTAAGGCTAAAATGTCTATGTTTGTTAGCTTACTTAGACAAGTTATATTATTAATTCCATTTACTTTAATATTGCCTTTATTTATGGGATTAGATGGAGTTTGGGCTGCAGGTGCCTGTGCTGATTTCCTATCTGTTGTTATAACATTAGTTCTAATATTCAAGGAGTTTAAATCATTAAATATGCTACATAAAGCTGAATTAGCATAATATATAAATTTAAAATAACTAAAAAAGACACTTAATTAGATTTAATATAACTCTAATTAAGTGTCTCTTGTTTTATGATACAATTTTTAAAATATAATATATTATGCTTTCTTCTTTTTTGAATATAGATCAAATACAACTGCAAATATATTACTCTTATATAAATTAATTATTATTTAGCTTGTCTAATACTTCATCTATGTCTAAACCATGAACCCTGCAAGCTTGCTCTAAAGATTCCATTGTTGCTGATGGGCATCCTAAACATCCCATTCCTAAAGACATTAATATATCTGCAGCCTTTTCGTTTGAATTTATAATTTTACCTATTGTCATATCTCTTGTTATCATACTTATTCCCTCCAACATTTAATATCTATTTTCTAACTCCTCTAAAATTAATACATATTTATTTCTTATGTCTTCATTTCTAAATTCAAAATTTTCACATTCCATATTTATAGAATATAAAACTTCTCTACTTAATTCTCTTTCTGCAAACTTATAAATAACTCTATCTTCTTTATCTATATGCCTTTCTAATAAGTGTGTATATGAAATAGCATTAGCTATAACATCTAATTTAGCTTCTTTATCTCCACCCTTAACTTTCTCCAATGCTTCTACTAACTGTCTAATATAAAGTCTTCCTAAATCATGCTCCACAAGCATTCCTTGATTTACTACCTTTTCTGCAGTTTCACCTATATGCTCAACCATTTTAGTAAAAAGAATATCTTCTTCCTTTTTATGATGATGCTTATCTGAGTAATTTCTTATAAAATCAATTATCTTATCAAAATCTTCATATATTATTTCTTCTTGATTCATAATATTTAAACATGCTTTTCTAACCACCTTAAGCATTCTTAAAATATATTTATGTTCTTCATTCATTATTTCTATTGCTTTCATATACTCTTCCTTTTAACTCCTTTTTTTAATAGCTTTTATATCATTATCTAATTCAATATATTCATAATCATTATTCATTTCCTTAACAAAAGAGCTTATCCATTGATTTCTTAACTCATAAAATATTTCAACTGGTACTCCTTCATTTTCCCAAATCTCTTTATGAACACAAATTCTTCTTTTCCATTCTACAATTTCATTATTTGAAGTAATAACTTCATTAACCCTATCACATGGCATTCCATCTAATATATAGTCATTTATACTATTAAATATATCTTCTGCAGTTACATTGCTTGATTTAACTTTAGCTTCCTTAGCTGCATTAACACCTTGCTCAGCATATATTTTTTTCAATTCATAAATATCTTCTTTATCATTATTTAATATCGAACTTGTCCATGCTGCCATTCTTCCTTCTGCACTATGAATTTTACTTTGTAACCATCCATGAATATTACTTGTATCAATTATCTCTTCTAAATTTTTATTTTCAAGCTTTTTACCATACTTTAAATTTATTTGATTTTCTAAATTATTTGCCTCTACAATTTTATCTTTTGTAAACTCTATTACTTTATCTTCTAAACCTTCAAACCATAACACTTTATTAAATAACCAATAATGTATTTTCCCTAAAAATAAACTCATGTCTCTTATTCACTTCCTCCTATAATCTTTTTATTTTAAACTATACTATTAATATACATTAAGTGTTTAAAATTTTAAGTAACAATTGTTACAAAAATAAATAATGAATATATAAAGTTCAAATTATAAAAAATCCTTGGATTTTAATTTGAAATATATAACAAAAATACTTAAATAATAAATTAATATCATCTAAGTATTTTTGTTGGTTCATTTATTATATTTTATACCCATTGTTGTAAACAAGTTTTTAAATCATCTTCTGCAGTACTTATAGGTCTTAAATTAAAAGTATCAACTAAATATTGAAGTACATTGGGACTTAAAAACGCTGGAAGTGTTGGACCTAAGAAAATACCTTTTATTCCGAGTGATAATAATGCTAATAAATCGGCTACTGCTTTTTGCTCATACCAAGATATAATTAATGATAATGGTAATCCATTAACATCTGTATTAAAAGCATCTGCAAGTGCTGTTGCAATTCTAACTGCAGAATAAGCATCATTACATTGTCCTACATCTAAAAGTCTTGGTAATCCCGCAACTTCACCAAATTTTAATTTATTAAATCTGTATTTACCACATGCTAAAGTAAGTATTATACAATCATCTGGAACCATCTTTGCAAATTCAGTATAATAATTTCTTCCTGGTCTTGCCCCATCACAACCACCAATTAAGAAGAAGTGTCTAATCTTTCCATCCTTAACTGCATTAACTATTGTTTCTGCATTGCTTAACGTTGCGTGATGACCAAATCCAACTAATATTTCATGTGGTTCTTGATCTTCTTTATAACCTCCAAGCTCTAATGCTTTGTTTATTATTTCTGAAAAATCTTTTTTACCATCTTTATCTTTAGCTATATGTTTTACTCCATCCCATCCAACTACACTAGTTGTAAATATTCTATCCTTATATGTTTCTCTTGGTCTCATTAGGCAATTTGTAGTCATTAAAATACAACCTGGTATATTATCAAATTCCTTTTGTTGATCTTGCCAAGCCCCACCAAAATTCCCTACAAGATGAGAGTATTTTTTTAACCCTGGATATCCATGACTTGGTATCATTTCTCCATGAGTATAAATATTTATTCCCTTACCTTCAGTTTGCTCTAATAACATTTCAAGATCTTTCAAATCATGACCTGATACAATAATAAATGGCCCTTTTTTGATATGTACATTTACTTTATGAGGTGATGGATTATCATAAACTGTAGTATTAGCTTCATCTAGCTTTTTCATTACAGCTACACTCATATCTCCAGTTCTCATAGTCCATCTTATTAATTCTTCTACTGATAAATTATCATCAGTTGTTGCCTCTAATGCTCTTATATAAAAATTATCAACTTGATCATCATAATAACCAAGCTCCCTTGCTTGATGCCCATATGCACTTATACCTTTTAATCCATAAACTATTGTTTGTCTTAATGAACGTATATCTGGATCAAGTTCTTTATCATACATTATTCCTGCCTTTTTAGCATCCATTAACATCTCTGCTTTACTTTCACTTAAATTATAAGTAGCATGTTCAGTATCATTTTTAATCTTTCCAACTTTTCTTCTCAAAGCTTCTTTTATTTTTTGTGACTCTCTTAACATTTCAACATGAACATCTGCATCAAAATTTACATTTGTTAATGTTGTAAATAATGAATTTTCAATAAAAATTACTATGCTTTTATCTACATTTTCACCTTTTTCAACTATTTCTTTCGCATAACAACTTATACCCTTTATTTGATATATAAGTAAATCCTGAAGTGCTGCTATTTCAGGAGTCTTACCACATACCCCCATCTTAGTACACCCTTTCCCCCCTGCTGTTTGTTCACATTGATAACAAAACATAGGATATTCCATAGCCATATTATTTTCCATTTTAAACCTCCTTATAATCTTTTAACTTCACTTATTATTTTTTGCTAAATTAGAAAAATATATAAGTCTTTATGTAACATATTTGAAGTTTTTTATGAAAATATAATAGGGCTATCACATTAACAACTAAAAACATCTACTAATGCGACAACCCCTATTTTTACAATATATGTCTGCTCCCCGGAGGCACTACCTTTATTTTACAAATGTTATTATTACTTTAAATAAATCTCCATCTACACTAATATTAAAAGTTCCACCTTGTAATTCAACAAAGCTCTTAGCAATTGCAAGTCCTAATCCAGAACCTTCGGTGTTTCTTGATTCATCACCCCTTACAAATCTTTCTGCTATTGTATCTACATTAAATGTTATTTCTTCTGCAGCCATATTTTTCATTATTATTTCAACATATTTTTCATTTTCAATAATATCAATAAAAACTCTTGTATTAGGCATTGCATATTTAGTCATATTAATTACTAAATTTTCAAATACCCTAAATGTACGTTGACTATCTAAAGGTAATACAACTTTACTTTCTGGCATATTATTTCTAACTGATAAATTAGCTTCTTCAAGTTTATCCTCTAATTCAAGTAATGTTTGTTTCATTAAAGATACAACATCAATATTTTCTATATTTAATGTTATATTCCCACTTGTAGCTTTACTCATTTCAAATAAATCTTCTATTAAAACTTGCAGTCTTTGAGCTTTTTTATCTAATGTTTCAATATATTGCTTACGTTTTTCTTCTGATAAATTTTCATCTTTTAAAAGATCTGCATAAGTAATTATTGCTGTTAAAGGAGTCTTTAAGTCATGTGACACATTTGATATCAAGTCAGTTTTCATTTTTTGACTCTTAACTTCTTCATCTACAGCTTTTTTGAAACCTTTTTGAATTTCTTTCAAGTCTTCTTTAAAAGGTTCAAAAAGACCTAAATCTTCTTCTATATTAACATCTAATTTTCCTTGAGCAATTTTACTTGTAGCTTCTCTTAACTTACTATATTTTTCACTTATTTTATCAACATATTTTCTTATTACAAAGAATAAAACTATTGAATAAAGTATAACTACAGGAATTCCAAAGAACCAAATAGAAGTTATTATTAATAATATTATTGCATTTATTAATAATAATTTTATTATTAACTTATTATTCTTTTGTCTTAAATCTACTTTTGTAATTTCATCTAATGTTCTTTTTATGATAGTAACAAAAAACATTAATATTTTTCCCAATATTGTTCTTCTTTTAAAATACTCTTTTATTCCTAAATTAAATATATACTTTATTATTAATGTAGCAAAGAATACAACTCCAAATCCTACAAACCAATTAATAAAGTTTAAAGCCCATATAACTTTTTTTGATGCAGTAAACCACTCAACATTAAATCCAACAAAATGATCTAATTGTCCATTTAATGCAGGATGAATCATATATCCAGAAGATACAATCAAAACTGCTACTGTAAGTGATACTATAATTATCCAAACTTCAAATGGTATTTTTGATACCCATTTAAATAGAGGTATTTCATTTGCTCTTTTAATAGGGAATATTAATGCAGCTATCGCTACTAATGCAGCTATTATCATTACTGCCACCCCACCTACAACTTGATATCCATATGTCTCTGCATTTCTGATTCCCCATGATATTGAATCATTAAACACTAAATTATTAGGCACTGCATATACGAAAGCCATATTTTTAATTGGATTCATAGTAACATTATAATACTCACTATTATAGTAATTATCACTTAAGAAATCACTTAAAGCAATGTTTAAATAGTATTCAAAATTTTGAATATCAACTCCTTTAATATCATTAATTGTTAAATTACCATTTTCATCAAAATTAATAGCTACGTAAAATTGATATTCATCTTTCTTTATTGATGATAAATCTATATTATTTTCAATAACACCTACTTCGTAATTTATATTTGTTTTTGTTACATTATTAGTTTTATCATAAAAATAATACTTCAAATTTGCAAGCTGATTATCTAACATACGATTCCAATAATTAAAATTAGAATTAAAACCATTTATAAATTCACTTTCATCATAATATTCATCATTATCATATATGTTTTTTTGTATATTTAATAATGTTGATGCTGGATCTAATGTTCCTCCTGCTTTTTCATTTAAAGAATTATAATACGAAGAATACAAAGTACATGCTAATTTTTCCGTAAAATCATATTCATCAAAATAATTAGTATATGAAACATTCTTTGCATTTTCTTCTATTAATGGATATGATGCACACATTCCTAATGCTGCTGTTGCTATAATAACTATAATTAACAACATAGCTATAATACCTTTACTTTTATAGTCTTCTCTATTCTTTTCTTCAAATTCTTTGTTATCTGTATTGTTTTCCAATTTTATATACACATCCTTTATTATTATTTTATTGTCAATATTACAAGGCTCATAAAATGTACATTTTTAATTAAAATATAAAACTATCATCATGTAAAATATTATAATATAAATGAATTATTTTTAATGGTAAAACAATTCATTTATATTATAAATATATACTAATTTATCTTTATAAAGATTAACCTATACAAATTCTAAAACTTTTCTAAAGAATTTAAAATAAAATATTATTCTAATAGAAGTAAAGTATACTGACATAACTAAGCAAGAGTTTATTAATGGTGATTATCCATTTAACTTAAAAGTAGCAGAGTAATAATAAACCTTCAAACTTATTATTAATAAAGAAATTAATTCAATATAATTACACATAAAAATACCGCATATTCACTTTGAATAGTGCGGTATTTTCTTAATTTATATAGATATTAATAATATTTAATTTATTGTAAATGTTGAATTTAATTTACTTCCATCATCCAAAGTAATTTCAATATCATATTCTCCAGCTTCTAGAACAGTTCCGCCATTCCTTGATATAGAAATCTCTAAATGTCTTCCTGTTAATGCTGTAGAAAGATCACGATATCCATTAAGATATGAACTACTTCCCTTTTTACGAATCGTGATGTCAGATGTTCCTACAATAAATTGATTGAACTCTTCATTGAATACAATGTCAATTACTGTACACTCTTTTCCCATCCATGTTTCTCCTAATGAAGCTTCAATACTTTCAATAGTAACCTTATTAGGATTTTCTGGAATCTCTGGAGTTTCTGGCTCTAATGGAGCATCTGGTATTTTTATAGCATCAACAAAACTTGGTCTATTTCCAAGCTTGTCCTCGCTTACAAACCATAAAGATTTACTGTTTTCTGTAATTCCCTCTAAAATAATTTCATTATTTCCCGCAGTAAAAGAAACTTTTTTCCCATTGCTTATAACTTCATCAACAGTAACTTTTGTATTGTATATATCACTAGTGTCAAGAATTATATACCACATATCACCATCTTCATTTACTTTAAAGTTAAACTTTGCTGAAGTAACTGAATCTCTCTTAATTGTTGGTAATGAGAATTCTGGCCAAGATAAATCTACATAAAATTTATACTTACTAATTGTATTATCACTGTATGTAATTACAATTGTATAGTGGTTTTTATCCATGAAGAAATATCCGTCCTTCATATATGCCCTATATTTAGTATCACTTAATTTTTCTATTTTACCTAAGTGAAGTTGTGAAGAAGCAGGACATGAGATACTTAAATTATCTAATGTAAGTTCTTCTGTAGGTGCTTTATCAAGAGTAATATCAAAATACCTATTAGTTGCTTTAGCGTCAATAATATTAATTTCATTTAAATCTGGTTCTTTTACTGGATTAGCTGAAATTATAACTGGTCCTTGTACTAATGACTCTTTGTTATCTTCATCCACTAATAGATAGTATATCTCATACTCTGTATCTGATTTTAAATTGTTAATACGGATGTTATTACTTTGGAATTTCAGATTTTTCTTTATTCCATCAGCTTTAATATTTTCTGCACTTGGCACAGAAGAACGCATTATTGAAACAGTATTTGTTCTTTCCTGTAATAGATAATAAATAGCTCCTTGAGAATCAGATACAAAAAAGAAATCTGCATTACCTTCATTGATACGTTCTACATTTATATTTGATAATGTTGGTGCATCTGTGCGGACTTCAAAAACTTTACTTATTGTTATTCCTTCCGGAATGTCCATATAAATCTCATAAAGGTTGTCCTTATAATACGCTGTATTAATTTCATAGACCTTATTGTCTTTTGTAGTTACACCAAGAATTGTCATATCAGCACCACCACTATTACAAAGAATAGAAATCCCCTTTTGTAGTACTGGTGATGATGTAGCTTGGCTTAACGTTACAATAACTTTACCAGGTTCAGTTTGAACACGTTCAATAAATATTTCCTCTTGTGGCTCCTCTGGTTTTTCAGGTTCTACTGGTTTCTCTGGTTCTACCGGATTCTCTGGTAACACTGGTTTTTCCGGTTCCACTGGATTCTCTGGTAACACCGGATTTTCTGTTTCTACATTGTTATCCTGGCTTACAGTACTATCTGGTTTTATAGAGTTCCCTTGTTCTGTATTATTATCTGATTCTATTGGTTTTTGTGAATTCCCAGTAGTATTTACAGTATAAGAATTATTATTTTTATTTTCCGAACCTTGGTTAGACTCATTTATCTTAACATTTTCTATGTTTTCTATCCCTTCTAATTGTGATAGGACCTTATTAGAATTTAATGTATTAACTTTTCCTTCAATATGTACTAAAGAGTCTAATGCATTTTCTGATATATTTACACTATCAACAGTCCCATTAATCTTTACAACTGAATTGGCTAAAACTGATAATGTTTTAATTGATCCTTCATTCTCTAAAACAGATGGATTTTTTAAAGTAATATCCTTTACTGATGTATTAGAATTAATTACAATACGCACTTTACTTTCTTCTTTTGCAGATAATAAAGATCCTATACTTGAATCTTCAATATGAATAGAATTTTCTCCACCACCATATACTAATAGCTCATCTGTTTTAACATTACGAAGAGTTACATCTCCCTCTCCAACAGAAGCATCAATAATAATTTTTTTGGCAGACATATTTTCTACAATTACTCCATCTGCAGTGATATTAACTGTTTCATATTCCGTATTATCACTATATACGCCTGCTTTATCAAGCACGTAGCTTTTAGTTGATAAATCATCTTTTTCTACACTTTCATTAATATCTGCTTTTTTATGACTATTACTTTTAAATGAATTTCTCATAAATACTATAGAAATCAATACGATACAAATAGTAATAATACTTGCTATAATATATGACTTTCTTTTTTTCATAACTACCTCCTAAAATCATACATAATATTTGCATACTATACTATATCAAACCTTTAATTATATGTCATTATTTTCTTATAAAATTAATAGTCCCTCTTTATGTGATATAAATTTAATCTAAAAAATTAATTTAAGTTGTTTATTGCTTTTCAATTTTATATCCTACTCCCCAAACCACCTTTAAATATTTTGGATTTTTAGGGTTAATCTCAATTTTTTCTCTTATCTTTCTTATATGAACCATTATAGTATCGGTATTTATTGCTTGTTCATTCCATACCCTTTCATAAATTTCATCAGCAGCAAATACTCTTCCTGGATTTTTTATAAGTAATGCTAATATTTTAAATTCAATAGGTGTTAGCTTAACTTGTTTTTCATCAATTGTAACTTGTTTAGTATCAAAGTTTAATTCCAATCCACCAACACTATAAATATTTTCTTTAACTTCAGGATCTTTTGCCATATTTAAAAATTTTGAATATCTTCTAAGCTGAGAATTAACTCTTGCTAGTAATTCTAATGGTCTAAATGGCTTAGTTACATAATCATCTGCTCCTATATTAAGTCCCATTATCTTATCCACTTCTTCTGATTTTGCAGATAACATTATTACAGGAAAATCATAATTTTCTCTAAGTTTCATAACAAAAGTTATACCATCCATTTTAGGCATCATTACATCAACTATAGATAAATGAATAGTTTCTTTTTTTAACACTTCTAATCCTTCTATTCCATTGTTAGCTATAAAAACATTATACCCTTGATTAGTTAAATATGCTTCTATAGCAATTGCTATATCATTTTCATCTTCAACAATTAAAACATTATATGAACTAATTTTATTCATTTCTATGTTACCCCTTTTTTAACTAACTTATATATTTAAAAATACCTTCACCTAAAATATATCCAGCTGAAATAAATGTAGCATTCCATATAAATATTCCCATTGCTGAATATACTGTATACTTAAAAAAATTCATTTTAAGTACTCCTGCTGGTATTGCAATTATAGTTCTTGCAACTGGAATAAGCCTACTTATAAATACACCAATATGACCTTTACTTCTTAAATATTCTAACTTTTCATCTATGTATTTTTTTTGCTTTGGAAACTTCTTAATATATTTATCTAATAAAAAATTCCCACCATAAAACCCTAAAAAATATAATACCCAGCTACCAATCACTCCGGCTATAACTGATAATATTAAAACAAAAAGAAAATTCATTTCTCCCCTTGATATCCATAAACCTGCCAATGGCATTATTATCCCTGCTGGAAGTCCTGGTAAGTTTAAATACTCTAAAAATACAATTATAAATATAAATATTAAACCATACTGCGACAAATAATTTAAAATACTATTAGCATCCATTCTTTTTCTCCCCCAAATTTATCCTTTTATTTCTTATTATAATTTTATAATATATCTAATAAATAAAGAAGATATTATAATAAATCTAAAGAAATTCTTAAGATTTACTATAAAAAAAGACTACTACAACCTAAGTTATAATAGTCTTACTAATAAATTACTTATTAAATATACTTTAACTTATCCTACGCTTAAAGGCAATTCAATAATAAATGATGTTTCATTATTAATTATACTTTCAGCATGTATTTTACCTTTATGCTCTTCAACAATAGCTTTTGCTATAGAAAGCCCCAGTCCATATCCACCAGTTCCTCTATCTCTTGAATCATCAACTCTATAAAATCTTTCAAATATTTTTTCTAAATGTTCCTTTTCTATACCTTCACCAGTATTTCTAATTATTAATTTAGCTTTATTTCTTTCATTAATAAGTGATACCGTTATCTTTCCATTGTTATTTGTATATTTAATAGCATTATCCATTAATATACTTATAAGCTTTTTTATTTGATTCTGTTCACCCTTTATAAAAATATTATCAGATAAATCTTCCTCTAATATTAAGCCTTTTTCAAATATCACTACTTCGAATACTAATAAGGAATCTCTAAGCATCTTACTTAAATTAATATTAATTCTTTCTTCCTTCTTCTTATTTGCATCTAAATTTGCTAAGGATAACATTTCATTAATTAATGTTGACATTCTACCTGCTTGAGAATCTATATAATTGATCCATTTTTTCTGACTATGAATAGTCTCCATTTCATTTTCTCTTAATAATGAAACATTAGTCTTAATTATAGTTAAGGGTGTTCTAAGTTCATGAGAAGCATCTGCTATAAATTGCTTTTGCTTTCTAAAGGTTGCTTCTAGTGGATTTATAGCCTTATTAGTAAAATATATACTTATAAAAAATAATAGAATTAAACTTAATGAACCAACTCCAATAAATATTTTTAATAAATTCCATAACATCTCATGCTGAAATGATTTGCTCATTAATACTATTCTTTTACCATTTCCTATATCTTGTCTTAAATATCCGAAACTTTCACCATTAATTTTTATCGTATCCATATCCTTGCTACTATTAATAACTTTTGTAACAATATTATTTATATCCAAATCATCGGTATTCATCTTAGAAGAAACAGTAACTACTTCATTAGTATTATCTAAATCTATTTTTATTGTCATATCCATTCTATCATTTTTAGGCGTTGGCTTTTGTTGTGGAGCAATCATTATATTGCTCCATAATTGCATGCGCATATCTTTTTCCATACTATATGCCGTACTTAAATATATAGTTCCGAATATACCTATAAATACTGCTGTTAAAAGACTCATATTAATCAACAGAAATTTTATTTTTAGTTTCTTAAACATTTCTAAACTTCCTCCAACTTATAACCAACACCCCTCACTGTAGTTATACTGGTAGTAGAGTTAACATATCCTAACTTCTTTCTTAAAAAAGAAATATATACCTCTATGTTATTATATTCTGCATCTGAATCATATCCCCATATTTTACTTATTAAGTCATCCTTAGTTACTATTACTCTTGGCCTTTGCATAAAACATCTTATAATTTCAAACTCCTTTAAAGAAAGTTTAATACTATTACAAGGTCCTTCTAACTCATAAGTAGAAATATTTAATTTAATATCTCCAACTTCTAAAATATTATCATTTATTATTTCCCCTTGTCGTCTAGTCAAAGCCCTTAATCTTGCTAATAATTCTTCTGTTGCAAATGGTTTTGCTAAATAATCATCAGCTCCACTATCTAAGCCTTTAACCTTATCTTCAATTTCTCCTTTAGCTGTTAATAAAAGAACTGGTGTCTTTATATTTTCTTTTCTTAATCTTCTAAGAACTTCTAATCCACTAAGCTTAGGTATCATAATATCTAATACTATCACATCATATATATCTGTTAATCCATAATCTAATCCATCTTCACCATTATATACAGCATCAACTACATATTTATTTTTGCTTAATATTTGATTAAGAGCTTCTGAAAGCTGTATTTCATCCTCTACAAGTAATAATCTCAATAATCTCATCCTCCTCACTTATTATATATCTAATTCTTTACAAAAATTTTAACATAAAAATTAAATATTTAGGGTATTTTTAAGATTATTTTAAGGTTGTAGTACTACTATATAATTTGTAAGTTAACTTAAATTTAACATTAACTAAAATTGGAGGTGAGTATTTTATGAGTAAACCAAGGCACGAGTTAAAATTTTTTATTAATGTTTCTGATTATTTTGCAATAAAAAATAGAATTAAACATATAGCTTTTATAGATAAAAATGCTGATTCTTATGGATCATATCACATAAGAAGCTTATATTTTGATAATTTTAATGATAAAGCATTACTTGAAAAAATTAATGGTTATAGTAGACGTGAAAAATTTAGAATTAGGTATTATAACGATAATTTTGATTTTATTAGACTAGAGAAGAAAAGTAAAGTTAATGGTCTATGTACTAAATTTTCAGCACCATTAACAAAAGAACAATGCGAAAAAATATTAAATAATGATATTAATTGGATGCTTAACTCTGATAAATCATTAATTCAAGAATTATATTTTAAGATGAAATCTCAAATGTTAAGACCTAAGACAGTAGTTGACTATACACGAGAAGCTTATATTTATAAACCTGGTAATGTAAGAATTACTATCGATAGCAATGTAAGAACAGGAATCTGCTCACAAGATATGTTTAATACTGCTCTTCCAACAATGAAGATTCCTAATAATGACACAATAATTTTAGAGGTAAAATTTGATGAGTTTTTACCTGACATAATAAAAGATACAATACAAACTAATACAAGAAAAGCAGCTTCTATATCTAAGTATGCTAGTAGTAGAATGTTTGGATAGATTATACAAATAAAATTTGGAGGTATTTTATACATGAATTCACAAATTAATTTTTCTGATATTTTTAAATCAAGCTTTTTAGAAAAAACTAGTAGCTTTTCAGTTACAGATACTTTACTTGCTTTAGGTCTTGCTCTTGCAATAGGACTATTTATATTTTTAATTTACAAAAAGACATTCAAAGGAGTTATGTATTCTGAAAGCTTTGGTATCTCTTTAGTTTCTATGACTTTAATAACTACATTAATTATTTTAGCAATAACTTCTAATGTAATTTTATCACTTGGTATGGTTGGTGCATTATCTATAGTAAGATTTAGATCTGCTATAAAAGAACCTCTTGATATTGCATTTTTATTTTGGTCAATATCTGCTGGTATAGTTATAGGTGCTGGTCTTATTCCTTTAGGAGTGCTAGGTTCTGTGTTTATAGGAATTGTAATGCTTGTATTTGTTAATAAGAAAAGTACTGATAACCCTTATATATTAGTTGTAAATTGCACAAACGATAATAGCGAAAATGAGGCTATTAAATTTATCTCTAATTCTGTAAAAAAACATGTTGTTAAATCAAAAACTGTTTCTGCAGCTTCTGGAATTGAATTAACTGTAGAAATTAGATTAAAAGAAATGTCAACTAAATTTGTAAATGATCTTAGCCATATATCTGGCGTAAATAACGTTGTTTTAGTTAGTTATAATGGAGAATATATGAGCTAATCAATAGGTGGTGTAAACATGATTTCAAATAAACACTTCAATAAGATTGTTTCTATATTAATATGTATAGCTGTAACTTTTTCATTAATTATTATAGTGTTACCTAAAAGCTCAACTTCTACAACCTATATTGAACAACCTGATTATGTAACAACAATTTTTGATAATGATCAGGTTATTGAAATAAATATAGAAATGGATGAAACTGCTTGGCAAGAAATGCTTGATAATGCTTCTGCTGAAGAATATACTGCTGCTAATATAACTGTAAATGGTACAACTTATAATAATGTTGCTATTAGACCTAAAGGAAATTCTAGTTTATCCCAACTTGTAACAGATGACACAACGGATAGATATAGTTTTAAAATCAAATTTGATGAATATGTTGATGGACAGACCTTAGATGGACTTAGTAAATTAGTTTTAAATAACAATATGTCTGATGCCACTTATATGAAAGAATATCTATCTTATAAGTTACTTGCTTCATTAGGTGTTCCAACACCAGAATGTGCTTATGCACACATAACTGTTAATGGTGAAGAGTGGGGATTATATCTTGCAGTTGAGCCTATCGAAGAAGAATTTATTGCAAGAAACTATGGTTCAACTGATGGTAATTTATATAAACCTGAAAGTGATAGTGTTGCTGTTGGTGAAAATAAAAATAATTATGATACTAGTAATAATAAAACTAACTTAAATCAAACTGATGGCAATGAATCTCAAAATACAAGTGACAATACTCAAGTGCCTTCTGATATAAATAATGGAGATAGCACTAATCAGATGCAGACTCCCCCTGATATGAATAGTGGAGACAGCTCTAACCAAATGCAAGCTCCTCCTGACATGAATAACTGGGATAACTCTAATCAAATACAAGCTCCTCCCGATATGAATAACGGGGATAACTCTAATCAAATGCAAGCTCCTCCTAATATGAATAATGGAGATAGCTCTAATCAGATGCAAGCTCCTCCTGATATGAACAATGGAGAATCTTCATCTGAAGCACAATCTACCGATAATACTACTGATACTTCTAATGAACCACCGTCAAACAGACCTAATGGAATGGGTGGTGGCCCTGGAGGAAACTCTAACGGTGCCGATCTAGTATGGAACGGTGATGATATATCTAACTACTCTGCTATTTTTGATAATGCAATATTTAAGAATACTGATAGTGATGACTATACTAAAATATTAGATATGATTGAACATCTTGACAGCATGGAAGATATAGAATCTTACTTAGATGTAGATGAGGTATTAAGATACTTTGCTGCCAATACATTCTTAGTTAATCTTGATAGCTATGTTTCAAATATGAACCATAATTATTATCTATATGAGAATGATGGCATAGTAAGTATATTACCTTGGGATTATAATTTATCATTTGCAGGCTTCCAAGCTGGATCTGCTTCAAATGCTATAAACTTCCCTATTGATTCTCCTGTTTCTGATAGCTTAGAGGATAATCCATTAATAGCTAATCTTTTAGAAGTTGATGAATATAAGGAATTATATCATCAATATTTAGATGAGATTGTAAATAACTTTATTAATAATGGAACTTACGAAACTCTTATTACTGAAACAGATGCATTAATTAGTGATTATGTAAAAAATGATGCTACAGCTTTTTATACCTTTGATGAATATGAAGATGCTGTTAGTAACTTATTAACATTTGGGTATGATAGAGCAACTAGTATTGCTGCTCAGCTTGATGGTACACAACCTTCAACAACTACAGGTACAATCGAAACAACTGTAGATTTAACTGCAATGGGTCAACAAGGTGGCGGTGGTGGAAAAGATAAAGGTGGTATGAATAGCATGGGAAATAAACCAAATGATAGTACTACAACTAATAATAGTAATACAACTAATAATAGTACTGCTACTAATACAGATAGCTTTGCTCCACCATCAAATGATACATCTGGAAATACTAATAATCCTAATAATAATACAATGAATAATCCTCCTAGAAACATGGATGGCAATTCTTCAAACTTAGATCCAACGGTTATGATGCAAGCAATGCAAATTATTCAAAGTTCTGAAGATGGTACTATTACAGACTCAATTAAAGATGAATTATTAAATCTAGGATTAACGGAAGAGGATATTACTCAACTTTCATCTATAAGACTTCCTAATCAAGATACTAATATGAAAGATTTTAAAAATACTAATTTAGCTATGGGTCCAAATGATACTTCTTCTAATTATAAATCCTTAACAATAACACTTTCATCAATTGCATTATTAGTAATATCAATACCTGGAGTGTTATTATTTAAAAAGAGAAAATACATTAGCTAAAAAATTTAAAAATCAAGTGGAGCCGCAATGTCACCTTAAAAGTTAATGATTTGTCATATATATGTAGCAGAAATAATTAACTATAAGGTATAAGGTTATAAATAGATAATGTAACATATAGCAAAAGTCGTTAGCTTTTAAGGTGGTCACTCCGTAAATTGTATCCTTTAGCTTAAAAGCCAGTGATAGAGAAAATTTGATTATATTATCGGAAGTAAGATTATATAATGAACTTTAGAATAATATTGTTCGTCACGTGGAACCCCAAAATTAATGATATAACCTCCAGGAATTATGTAATTTGCGTTAAGAATTTATATCTTTCTTTCCGTAAAAACTGCTAAAGCTTCGAAAGTCATTTCATTCCCTCAG